>Ga0307987_1000694_pt1 | contig 19833 bp, 15 predicted proteins | sample EllFjometagen181_FD_203157 | JGI IMG/M metagenome (GOLD analysis project Ga0307987, IMG submission 203157) | Marine microbial communities from Ellis Fjord, Antarctic Ocean - #181 | ecosystem: Environmental > Aquatic > Marine > Unclassified | place: Southern Ocean | collected 2014-10-08
AGTCGCCGGTGGTGCTGTTGGCGTTGCCGCCGAGGAAGGACTCCACGCGGATGGCCTTGGGCAGATCCGCCGCGATGGCCTCGGGTCCACGAGGCCCCGGCGGGATGATGAGGTTCGAGGTCCCGCCAGTGGTGGGCTCCACATCGAGCTTGCGGGCGTAGTACTGGTTGAGCAGGAAGCACTTCAGCTCCCCCCCTTGGACCAGGACCCGCTTGCGGCTGGGGAAGCCGTCGGCGTCGAAGCGACGAGAGCCAGCGCCGCGGGGAATGTGCGGATCATCCAGCAGCTCGAAGTTGCCGGCGGCCACCTTCTGGCCCAGCTTGCCGTCCAGACAGGAGCGACCGTAGTGCAGCGCTGCGCCGGACATGGGCGCCAGCAACACACCGAGGATCTTACCCACGGCTCGGTTCTCGAGCAGCATGGGGTAGCGACCGCTGGGCACCGGACCGCCGCCCAGGCGTCGCAGAGCCCGTTCCCAGGCTTCGTCGGCCACAAACGCCAAGCCCGGGAGGTCCTCGGCGTGGTTGGTGGAGTAGCCCGACGACGCCTCGGGGAGCTTCCCGTCGACATCTTCGAGGGTGAGGGTGGCGCCATAGCCGAAGCTGGTGCTCTGGCTCTGTCCCTCGAAGCCGTTGGAGAACACCACCACCGCGACGCTCCGGGAGTCGCCGGTGTAGGCCGTGGTGGAGCGCAGCGCGCCCCGGTCCTTCCGAGCCAGCAGCGCATCCTCGAGCTGCGCGACCTCCACCCGGCGCTGGGCCGACTCGAGCTGCTCCTGGACCTCGGAGTACGCGTCGAGCTCGACGCCCTCGGCCAGGCCACAGCGCTCCGCAGCGGGGAGGGCCCGGTGGGGGTCGGGCTCGAGCAGGCGGGTGGCAGCCACGGCCCGCTGGATGAACACCTCGACAGCCTGGGGCCTAAGGTCCGAGGTGCCATGGCTGGAGTAGCGCTCGTCCACCAGCAGGCGGATGCCCACGCTGGAAGAGCGAGACTCGGTGGCCTGCTCGAGCTGGCCCTCTCGCTGGGAGAGTTCCACCGAGACGCCACGGGACGCCGAGGCCACGGCTTCTTGGGCCCCTGCGGCCTTGGCCTGGGCCACCGCGAGGCGGGCGATGTCACGGAGATCGTCGTGGCGCATCATCCCGCACCTCCGACCACCAGGGACGAGACCAAGGCGGTGGGTAGGCCTTGGCCCACGGGCACGCCCTGGCCTTCCTTGCCGCAAGTCCAGCCGCCTTCGTCCAGCTTCAGGTCGTTGCCCACCATGGTGACACGCTCCAGGGCCTGGGGGCCATTGCCGATGATGTTCGCATCCTTGAGGGGGCGGGTGAGCTTGCCGTTCTCGATGAGCCAGCCGTGGCGCATGTAGAACGCGAAGTCCCCGGCCCCGATCTGCACCTGCCCGTTGGCGAAGGTCTCGCAGTAGATACCGCGGTCCACCGAGGCGATGATCTCCTCGGGGCAGTACGGGCCATTCTCCATGTAGGTGACCCGCATGCGCGGCATTGGCGGCTGGCGGAAGCTCTCCCTGCGGCCGGAGCCGGTGGGCTCCACACCGAAGTGCCGAGCGGAGATCTCGTCGTGGATGAAGCCCTCCAGGATGCCCTTGTCCACCAGCACCGAGCGCTTGGGCGCGTTGCCTTCGTCGTCGGTGTTGATGGAGCCGCGGGCACCGGGCATGGTGCCGTCATCGACGATGGTGACTTGCTCGTTGGCCACGCGCTGACCCAGCTTGCCGCCGTAGATGCTGACCCCCTTGCGACAGAAGTCCGCCTCGAGACCGTGGCCAACCGCTTCGTGCAGCAGGATGCCGCTGGCGCCGGGCGCCAACACCACGGGCATCTCGCCCGCCGGAGGGGAGCCGGCATCGAGCAGGAACAGGGTGCGCTCCACCGCCTGATCCACCAGGCGGCCGCCCACATCGCCGTCGTCGTACTGCTCCATGCCCCTGCGGGCGGCGACGTTGTAGCCAGCGCTCTCCTTGCGATCGCCTTGTTCGGCAGTGCAGGAGACGAAGCCCATGGTCATGGGAAGGTGATCCTGGACCAGGCGTCCGTCGGGCCGAGCCACGAGGATTACCCGCTCGCTGTCCATGAGGTAGGCCTGGACCTTTTTGATGCGAGCATCGCGGGCGAAGGCCTCGGACTCCCAGGCGCGCACCAAGGCCGCGCGCTCCTGCACACCCACCGCGTCCCAGCGCTGCTGGGAGGGATAGAGGTCAGCATAGCGGCGGGGGGTCAGCGCCACGGGCTGGCGAGGCTGGCCGCCAGAGGCGATCTCGGCGGCGGTTCGTGCCGCGCTGAGCATAGCCTCGAGGGAGAGCTCTTCCGTATAGGCATAGCCCACCTGATCCCCCACCACGACTCGCACGCCCATGCCCAGGTCTACGCCGGTGGAGGCGCGGTTCACGGCGCCATCGGTCAGCGCAACCATGGTGGAGGTCGCGTGCTCGAAGAACAGATCGGCATCCTGACCGCCCTTGGACAGGGCCGCCGCCAGCACCTGGCGCAGTACGCCAGCGTGGATGTCGAAGCGCTCGAAGTAGCCGCAGCCCGGCTCCTGAGCCGAGCCCCGGTCCACCAGCAGCGGAATGTCGGTGATAATGGATTGCACACAGGCTCCTGGCGCCCGCTGCGCGGGCTGGTCTGGAAGGTGTGCAATGTAGCCCTGCACAACGATGCTCGCTTGGCCGGTCGGGAGGGTTCGTAGCGGTCGTCGGTCCCCCGGGGCCGGGTATCAGCCCACCACCGCCTCGAGCTCGCCCATCCGACGCTCCACGGCAGCCGCCAGGGCCAGCTGGGCCTGGGCCCTCAGCAAGTTGTGCTCCCCCCGGCCCGGCGCCACGCTCGGGTCCCAGCCGAAGTAGGACTCGTGGTAGGCGTCAGCACCGAAGCGCGCGGCCAGCTCGAGGCAGATACGCAGGGTGCCCGGTGCGATGGACGCCAGCTCTTCGAGGGTCACGAAGCCGGCGGTGGAGCGATAGCCATCGATGGCCGCCGCGAAGATCTCCAGGTCCACATCGACCTCGCCGCCATCCTCACCGCTGCGGTTGCACCAGGAGCGCATGGCGTCTCCCAGCTCGAGGGCCAAGGGCATGGACGACAGGGTGTCCAGGTCGATGAGACACAGGGCTCGTTCGTCGTGGTCGAAGCGCAGGTTGGAGATCTTGAGGTCCCCGTGGGCCGGCCGGATGGGTGGTTCACCGCCGCCGAAGCGGCGCTGCCAGAGCTGCCAGCCCTCGAGCACCGCTACCCCCAAACGCCGCACACCATCGCAGAGGCGGTGCTCCCCGCAGGCGTCCATGGCGGCTGCGAGGGTGGCCATGTGACGCAGCGTGTCGTGGGGATCCGGGCGCAGAGGTGTGAGGTCGCCTGGATAGTCGAGCATAGTGCTGTGAAAACGACCCACCAGAGCCGCGGCCCGCCGCGCAAGCTCCGGGCTGGTGACCCGTTCCATGGTGACCCCCGGGACGAAGTCCATCAGCCGCCAGGTGGTGCCGTCCGGGCCGGGGAGCACCAGACGACCGTCCCGGGCAGGAACGATGCGTGGTGTGGCCATGCCCCGAGCCTCGAGGTGACCGGTCACCGCCTGGATGCGCGGGTGGATGGCCTCCGGAAATATGGCGTTGACCCGCTGCAGCACTCCGCGAGGAGGATGGCCCACAAACCAGGTGGTGTTGATGAGCCCACCGGGCTCCACGAGGCGCGTCGGAGCGTCCGGATAGACCCCATGGATGTCCAGCGCCTGAGACGGTGTTGTGACGAAGGAGTTGGGCATGCCCCTTTCATACCCGCCGTTTCAGCGACGGGCCCGTCGTGTTATCCTCGGAGCACCCCCCCACACCTCCCCCCAAGCCCCTCCCCCCTGGAGCAACCTGATGAAGTCCTTCATCTCCTGCGCCCTGATGTTCCTGATGGCCGTCGTCGTGTTCGGCTGCAAGAAGGCGCCGCCCGAGTCCGTCTCCATCTCCGACGGTCCCGTGGCCCCCATCGCGGCCCCGGCCGCTCGGGCTCCGGTCCCCGACGCCGTCAAGCAGATGGCAGCCAACTTCTCCAAGGTCTTCTTCGAGTTCGACGCGGCGACCCTCACCAGCTCAGCCCAGCAGGCCCTGTCCGACAACGTCTCCATCATGACCGGGAGCAACGATCTCAAGGTCGAGATCCAGGGCCACGCCGACGAACGCGGCACCACCGACTACAACCTGTCCTTGGGCCAGAAGCGCGCCGAGTCGGTCAAGAAGTACATGGTCGCCGGCGGCGTCTCCCCTACCCGCCTGGGCACCATCTCCTACGGCGAAGAGCGCCCGGTCGACCACACCTCCACCGAGGTCTCCTGGTCCAAGAACCGTCGGGCCGAGTTCCGCATCACCTGGGGCCAAGGCGCCGTCACCGGCACCACCGAGTAGCCGCCTCCAGGCCTGTCAGGCTTCGCGCGAGAAACGATCCTTCGCCAGGTTCACACCGGCATGGATTTGCACGCCCCGGCCCGGGTTGGCTGCCAAGCGCTGAAGGATACGCCAAGCGAGGGTGACATCCCGAACACCGGCGGCCTGAGCGAGCGCTGCAGCATCGAGGGGGAGGTCCCCGAGCTGCTCGAGCAGTCCACGCTGCGCTTCGAGAACCCGCGCCGCCGCCTTCTCACCCGCCTCGACACCCGGCTGGTGGTAGGCGTTGTTGTCCGTGTGCTCGGCATAGATGCCCACCACACGCTCGAACAGCGCCACCAACACCCCCAGGCTTCGGGGTTCGAGGGCCTCGAGGCTGATGGTCAGGCAACCCTTACCGTCCTGCAGTAGCGCCTCGCGGGTGCCCGCCAGGAACCCAGCCAGGGCATCACTGGCGCTGTAGCCGTGTTCCACCAGCGGGTCGGGGACACCGGGCTGCAAGACCTCGACGAAGCTGCAGAAGAAGTTGTCCGGTCCGTCGCGGAGCTGCTGAACGAATGCATGCTGGTCGGTGGAACCCTTGTTTCCGTAAACCACCAGCCCCTGACGCACCAGCAGGCCCTGGCGGTCGAGCCGCTTGCCTAGGGACTCCATCACGAGCTGCTGGAGATAGCGCGCCAAGCTGCGAAGCCGATCGGCGCAGGGCAACACCACCATGGCGCGCTCGCGGCCATCCTGCGCAGCCAACCAAGAGGCCGCCAGCAGCGCGGGCCAGCTGGGACAGGCGCGAGCCCTTGCCCGCGATGGCGCCCTCCAGCCGCTCGGTGGAGACGGCGTTGGGGTAGCCCATGCTGGAGAGATCCAGCATGATCTTGGTGTCGGTAGGCTGAAGAAGCTGCGTAGCGAAGGCGTTCCAGGCGGACATGGCATCGCCTCGAGTCGAGAGGGACCCGCCTCCTAGCACCCGACGTCAGCTCTCAGAGCGCAGGGACCCTCGACTGTAGTAGAGCTCTCGAGAGTGGAACGGATCAGCCGAGCAGCTCGATGAAGGGGACGATCTCCACCGGCTCGAAGGCCTGCCCCGAGGGTTCGACGGCTTCGCCGTGGTAGTGGTAGACCCAGCCCGGCAGCAGCTCGCCCACAGCCGTGCGACAGCGCTCCACCAGCTCGTGATTGGCACCGAGATCCCGCAGGGAGGGGTCTTCCGCGAGCCTCCGCAGCGCGGTCTCCGCCGAGTCACCAAGGGCATGGCGCTCGCCCTCGAGGGTCCGGATCTCCCAGCTCTGATCGGGGTTGACCCACAGCACGCTGCCAAAGGCGAAGACACCCACCAGCCAGCCCTCTCCAAAGCGAGCTTTGACCCTTGACTCGCCGTTGATGGTCATCAGGTCCATGTTCTTGCGGCGCAGCCCGAGCAGCAGCAGCCAGCCGTATCCGAAGCGACCGCCGTTCTGGACCTCGAGCAAGCCTGCGACGGAGGCGGGCAGATAGCTGATGCCCGAGATGCCGGGAGCGGTGAAGTCCAGCCAGGTGGTGATGCCCAGAGAGGCGATCACCGACTCTACGGGGCTGACCCGCACCAGATCGTCGTGCTCGTACGAAGGGGCATCCCCCATCTCGACGCCGCGGCTCGAGACCGGGCGCACTGAGGGGTAGGACACCACCGCATGACTCGGCACGGAGACAGGCGCCTCGTCGGGGGGCGACCGGGGCGTGTAGGACACCGGCGGCTGGGACAAGGGGAGCTGTGACCGTGGCTCGACGGACGCGGGCATGGCGCGCAGCTCGAGCTCGGGGTTGGAGTCGGGGGGTGGACCACCGTCACGGGCGTCGATGTCATCGCCGTCCTGAGTGCTGACCTGCTCGGCCTGCACACCACCGCCCGCTCCCCGGAGCCCATAGGTACCGGTGGGGAGGATGGCATCGGTGTTCTCGTCGCCGAATTCATCGGCGGTGGGATGCTCGTCATCCAGGTCGACCGGGGGGAGTTCGTCCACCGACCCGGACGCTGGCACCGCTGGACGCGATGCCGAAACCGAGCTGTGGGAGAGGCCGGCGCTGATCCGGGGAGCGGGAGCTTCGGGCTCGGGCAGATCGGTCCTGGGGAGTGGGGCCTTGGAACGTGGCGGACTGTCGAGTGGCGGCAAACCCTCGAGGGGGTCCTCGCGACCTCCCCTGACGATCAGCATGACCAAGACCGCCAGCAGCAGCACGCCCACGGCGAGCAACAGGGTGGTGAGGGCGGATGCGCTGCCCTGGCCCTCGACCGCCTCCGTGGCGTCGGGAGCGGCATGAGCGGGGGACTCGACCGGAGGCTCGGTGGCCGACTCGACGCTGGGATCGATCCTGGGCATCACATCGGTGACGTCGGGGAGCTCGAGCATGTCCACGCCCTCGAGCACTTCGAGGGGGATGACGTCGGCGTTGAGGGAGACACACTCGGAGCGGGTGTAGCGAACCCGGTCGCTCACGTTGAGCAGTGCGCTGAGCTTGATCTCGGCGCCACGCTGTTCGAGGATCAGGCGCACCCCACAGCGCCGCACCAGGCGCACGCCCTTGCCCTGGCCATTCTCGGCGTCGGTCCAGGCGTAGTCCAGCACCACGGCGGGCTCGCGGGAGGCCGTGCGCACAATGCGCCCGTTCTTGCTGGTGATGGTGTGCCCCACGGCATCGAGCTCAGCGGTGAGCCAGACCAGCTCGTCGTCCACATCACCGGGCCCCAAGGGTTCGAGGGCCTCGTCTGGCTGGACCTTCACATCGATGGACTGGTCCTCGATCCACACCCGTGTGCCCCACGGCTGCTCCTGAGCCTTCCACGCCCGAGGAAAGTCCAGGGCGCAGTTCGGGCACTCCGTGGCCCACGCAGAGGGCGCGAGAACGAGGATCGACAAGGCGACAGCCAGTGCTCTGAGTATCGGCATGGAAGCGCGGCTTCTCCGGTGTTCCCTGCCCTGCGGGAGGATTGGTGCTCCGGGCGGTCCTGCAAGTATGCCGGAAAGTGGGGATGAGGTCACGCGCCACGGCCACCATTCCTGGATATCCCCCATCCATGCGACACCCCAACCAGCTTCCGTCTCGAGAGATCGCCGCCATCTGCGCCCCTGGGCTCGAAGAGGTGGTGGCCACGGAGCTCGCCAGCTTGGGCTGGCCCAGCCCCAAGGTGGGCACCGGCATCGTCAGCAGCACCGGAGGCTCCATGGAGCTCTACCGCGCCTGCATGGGCTGCCGGACGGCCACGGATCTCAGGGTGCGGGTGGGTCGCTGCAACGCCACCAGCCTCGAGGGGCTGTCCCAGGGGCTAGCCAAGCTCCAGTGGGGGCTCTTCGTGCATCCAGGGCAGTCCGTGCGCATCACGGTGAGCAGCCGCGGCTCGCGACTCAAGCGAAAGGATGCCGTGTCTCGCAAGGCCGAGCTCGCCATCCGCGACGCCGTGCGTGGACCACGCATGAGCTACCGGCCTGGCAGCGGCAACCCCCGGCTTCTGGCCCCCGTCCACATTCACCTCCGCATCGAGGAAAGCCAGGTGCAGGCCTCGGTGGACCCGGTGGGCGAGCCCCTGTGGCAGCGCGGCTACCGCAGCCGCGGGGGAGCAGCCCCCCTGCGGGAGAACCTCGCCGCGGCCGCGATCATAGCCATGGAGTGGAAGGGAACGACACCGCTGATCGACCCCTTCTGTGGCAGCGGGACCCTACTCATCGAAGCGGCAGGCATGGCCGCCGGACGCCCACCGAGCGCACAGCGCCGCTTCGCCTTCGAGCAGTGGCCCTGCCACACCGCCAAGCTCTGGCGTAAGCTGCAGGGTGAGGCCCGGGGCAGCCACCGCGGCCGGACCCCAGCGTTGATAGGCGCCGACGCCGACGAGGCGGTGCTCACCATCGCCCAAGCCAATGCCCGCAAGGCCGGCGTGGGCAACACCATCCGCTGGGCACACCAGCCGATCGACGCCCTCGAGCCCCCCATGTCCGGGCCGGGGCTGGTGCTGAGCAACCCCCCGTGGGGGCAGCGACTGGGCTCCAACGTTCGCGGGGTATACCGGGCCATGGGCCGCACGCTGAAAGACGGTTTCGCCAGCTGGGATGTGGGACTGCTGTGCCCCGATCGTTCCCTGGTGCAGGCGCTGGGCTTTCCCATGCAGCCGCGCCTCGAGTTCCCCCATGGCGGGGTTCGGCTCACCCTCTGGGGCGGGAAGGTCCCGGCGTCTGCCGAACGCTCGCGTTGATCTCGCCGAGGCTTCCCAGACGTGAGAGCAAGGGTGGCATGCCCAACACCACCGACGGAAGCGTGCCCACCAGCCACACCAACGCCGCGTACGCCAGAGCTGTGGGTTCGTTCACTCCGAACAATCCGAGGACGAACACCGACGCGGCGGCGGTGCCTGCGCCCAGGCTGGGAGGCAGCACCAGCGAGGCCACCGCGCTCGAGGCCATGACCGCCCCCGCCGCGGTCCAAGGACCGAACACCGGGAGATCCAACGCCAACACCAGGATGGCGTAGGACGTCAGGAACAGGCCCACGTCCACCAGAGCCAGGGCCAGGTTGGTCAGCAACGCGCCCACGCGCCCGAGGTTGCCGCCGGTGTGCTGCAACCCCAGGGATACGAGGTCGCGCAGGCGATGGACCAGCCCATGGCTCGACTCCTGCCGGGCACCGCGCCCGCCCACAATGCGGCCCACCACTCCCAGCGAGACCACCGCAACCACGCCGACCAGGGTGACGATGGACACCGTGGACAGCGCGGTCTGCACACCTTCGGGCCCCAGGGCTTGCTCCCAGAACACCAGCCCGGTGCCGAAGATGACCAACAGAAACACGCCCAGCGCCGCCGCCTCGAGCAGGGCCACCAAGCCCACGGCTGAGACGGCCACAGGGCCGGGGATGCGCTGCTCGCGGCTGAGCAGGAGCATCGCCACGAGATCGCCGGCGCGAAGGGGCAAGACCATGTTGATCAGCCCGCTCGAGAAGCCGATGCCCACCACCCGCCGCAGCGAGCAGGCACAGCTTCCCCGCAACAGCCACCACAGGCGCACTTCGTGGAGCGTCAGCGCCACCACCTTGACCAGCAGCGCGAGGCCCAGCCAAGCCCAGGACACCGACGCGAGGGCCTCGAAGACCGCGTGAGGATGGGCTTCGCGGAGCAGCAGGCCCAGGATCAGCAGGGACGCCAGCACCTGGAGGACGATGGCCCAGTGCCGCGTCCGGGGTGCGCTCGGCGCGCCGTTTACCGGCTCGACCCGCACTCGACCGTCAGGTGGAATGGCGCCTCGAGCCCAGCCTTGCCTTCGACCACGACCATGTAGGCGCCAGGATTCCTCACGGTCTCGATGTGTACGATACCGTCGCCGTCGTCTTCGTCCGCTTCGCACTCGGAGATGGTGTGGCTGGCGGTGGGGCACTTGCCGTCGTAGGGCCAGCGGAAGGCGAAGAGGTCGAGGTCACCGCAGTCGGTGTCCATGAAGATATTGGCACCGGTGTTGGGGGGCAGCTCGAGGATGTAGACGCGCTCGTTGCCGTAGTAGCCGTTGTGGCTGGGCACGCAGTACTTGGCCACGTAGAATTCGTCTTCGAAGTTGGCCCGGCCGCCGGTGGTGTTGCCCTTGATGGTGTCGCCACATTCGATGGTCTTGGTCACGCAGCCGTCCCGCGGCCCCCTGCCCTTCTTCATGTCGCAGTCCACATCCTCGCGGTCGGTGTTGCGCTCGATGCGCTTGACCTTGTGAAGGATGTTGCGCAGGGCAGGGATCTGATCGCAGCCAGTGCTGATCAGAACGGGCAGGGCGAGGGTGAGCCAGCGCACGCGTGCCTCCAGCTTCGAGGGGGATAAAGCCTCTATGATGTCCGTGCCTGGGAGGCGAGTCAGGAGCGCTCGGTCTCGATGTGTAGGTCTCGGATCCACTTCAGGTCAGCCGACTCGAGCCAGGGAGCGCGCCACATCCAGTTGCCGTGGATGGTGCCGGGAATGTTGACGCGCGCGCGGTCGTCGAGGTTCAGCACGTCCTGCAGCGGCAGGACCACGTGGTCGGCCGGCGACTCGAGGGCCATGCGCACCATGCTCCGCGCGGGGCTGTCCTCGCGGCCTCGCCGCATGAGGTCGAAGTGGTGCCTCACCCAGTCGGGTGCAGCCTCGTACCAACCCCGTGCGGTCTGGTTGTCGTGGGTGCCGGTGCACGCGAGACAGTTGGGACCCGGGAAGTGACAGGGATGGTGGGGGTTGGTGGCGTCGCCGTCGAAGCCGAACTGCAGCACCTTTGTGCCGGGGAAGCCCAGGCCGTCGCGCAGCGCGATGGTCTCTTCGTCGATGAAGCCGAGGTCTTCCACCACCACGGGGAGCTGCTCGGGCTCGATGGAGCGGCCCTGCATCTCGGAGTACTCGAGAGCCAGGGCGTCGAACAGCTCGCGGCCGGGACCCGGGGTCCACCATCCTTCCCGCGGCGATTGCTCGAAGGGGAAGGAGAAGTAGGCGGAGAAGCCGCGGAAGTGATCCACCCGCACCTCGTCCACCAGGTTCATCAGGCGGCGGAAGCGCTGGCGCCACCACGCATGCTGAGTGGCCGTCGAGTGTTCCCAGTCGTAGACCGGGTTGTCCCAGCGCTGACCGTCTTGGGTGAAGGCGTCGGGGGGGGCGCCCGCCACCACCTGGGAGCCGCCATCGATGGACAGCTGGAAGAGCGGCCGGTTGGACCAACAGTCTGCGCTGTCGCCCGCCACGTACAGGGGAATGTCGCCCATGATGCTCAGGCCGCGGGCGCTGAGTTGCGCCCGCATGGCGCGCCACTGGCGGTCCACCAGCAGCTGCAGCGCCGCCGCCCGGTGGAAACCGACCCGGAACTGCTTCGGGATCTCACGCAGCGCCTTGGGATGTCGATCCCGCAGGGCCTCGGGCCACTGGCTCCAGCCCACGCCGAGCTGGTCCTTGACCGCCCGCCAAGCTGCCCAGTCGAAGGCCCACCAGCCCTCGCCGTCGAGCCAGCGCTCGAGCTGGTCGGCCGACACGGCCTGCGCGGCGCGATCCAGGATCGGATCCTTCCAGGCGCGCAGGGCCTGCCACGGCACGCGGTCCGCATCCTCGGACACGGGCATGTCTCGCTGACACTGGGCCCAGTCCGCCGCGGACAGCAGGCCATCTTCAACCAGCGCCTCGAGCCCGATGTACATGGGCTCCACCGCGAAGGCGGAGGTGCCCGAGTAGGGACACTCGTTGGCGCCGTCGGGGGGGACCGGCAGGATCTGCCAGAAGGAGAAGCCTCCCTCGGAGAGCTGATCCAGGAAGCGCCAGGTGTCGCCACCGGCAATGGTCCCCACCGGCTCGGAGCCGGGGAGGGAGAACAGGGGAAGGAGAAGGCCGCTACGTCGCATGGCCGCCCGTTTATTGGGTGGGCGCCGGGGCGCCAACGCAGGGGCTCACTTTATGGGCTGCTCCAGGGACGCAGAGCTGGCCGCGCTGCGGGAACGGCGCACTACCTCTCCGAGAGAGAGCCCTTCGATAGTGCTGAACAGGACACCCAGGCCGATGGTGAAGCCCAGCTGACCGGCGTGGATGAGCACCGCGACCGTCGCGGCCATGGAGCTGTTCACACCCAGCAGGCGCAGCGCCGCAGAGCAGCCCGCCTCGTGGGACCCGAGGAAGCCGGGGGTCGGCACCGCCGTGAACGCCGCCAGGGTCAGAGACCAGATCACCATGGCCTGGCCAAACCCCAGCTGAAGGTCCGGAAGGCCCAAGAGCACCATCCACAGACCGGCGATGGTAAAGAACCAGACCGCGACGCTCATCAGCACCACCAACACAGCCTTGCCCGGGGTGCGCCCCAGCTCCACCAGGCCGCGACCGAAGTGCCTCAGGAAGGACGCAATGCGCTCGGCCAGGACCTGGTTGGCCAGTCCCAGCACTCGTTGAACGAGCAGGATCACCGGCTCGCCCACCACCACCACCAGGCCGATGAACACCAGGCCCGCAGCGCTCACACCACCGGCCATGGCCTGGCCGGCGGCCACCAGGTCCACCCCCGCCACCTCGACGCCGCCCGGAGGGATGTCCACCACCACACCCACCAGGATGAGCATCACCAGCAAGCTGACCATGTCCAGCAGCCGCTCCACGAAGATGGCGGCCATGGACGTGCCGAAGGGCACATCGTGCTTCTCCATGAACAGGTAGGGACGGACCAGCTCACCCAAGCGCAGGGGCACCACGTTGATGGCCAGAAATCCGATGCTGTTGATGGTCAGCAGCGGCCACAGCCCCAGCTGGGTGCCCATGAGCAGCTGCAAGCGGTAGCAGCGCACCACATGGGCCGTGAAGTACAGCGCGCACATGGGCAGCAGGGTCCACCAGCGGAAGGTACCCAGGCTGGAGCGCACGACGCCCAGGTCGATTCCCCAGAGCACCCAGCCCAAGCAGAGCACCGTGACCCCCAGGATGGCGGCGATCTTGAGGGCACGGCTCAATGGGGCTCCAATGCGGGGAAGCCCCCTGTAGCCGCTGGGTCACCCGCATGTCACGGCTCGAAGCCGCGGACGCGGCGCTGGTTACTCGACCGGGATGATGTCGAGGTCGGGCGCGATGGGAGCCACACCGTCTTCGGCCAGCAGCTCGAGGCAGAGCTCTTCACCGTCGGCGCAAGCCACACAGGCCATGCCCCAGTCGGTCAGGAACTCGCAGAAGTAGTACTCGTCGTTGTAGTAGGCATCCGCGATCTGGCGGGTGTCAGCGATACCGGACACCGTCAGACCACCGATGGAACTGCCATCCGGAGCGAAAGTGCCCTCGAGCACGAAGTCCGCGATGGGCAGCTCGACGCCATCGTAGTCCAGCGACAGCTCGTCCTGCTGCGCGTGGAAGTAGGGCTGGCTGGTGAAGTCGGCTGGATCGAACAACCATGCGCGGCCGTCGGGTAGCACCTTGTAGGTTCCGTCCGAGCGCAGCTTGCCCTCGGCCACGTACAGGGTCAGGGTCTTCGAGTCGGCCTGGCTGATCCCCACCAGCAATGGATTGACGCCGAACATGCCCAACAGCAGCTCGAAGTTCTCAGGCTCGGTGAAGGTGACCTCTTCGAGATCCAGCACGTAGGTGTTGTGCTCGAGGGCCGCGACTTCTTCGTCCAGTTCACTGCCGTAGATCCCCGTGCTGAAGGCGAACTCGGTGGCGATGTCGCACACCTCGACCTCCAGCAGGTAGGCGCTCGAGCCAGCGAGCACCGCGTCGGGGGTGATCACAGCCACGAAGTCGCTCGACTCCCACGCGACGGACACATCCACGGGGTCGCCGGCTTCGTCGCTCAAGGCGATGCTGGCCAGATCCATCGCGGCCTCGGAGAACAACACCTGGAGTGGATCGCGGTAGTACCAGTCCGAAGCTTCGTCCTCGGGAGAGCTCTCGACGACCGAGGCGGTGCAGTCGGTGTCGGTGTCGGTGTCGGTATCGGTATCGGTGTCCGAGTCCGTGTCCGTGTCCGTGTCGGTGTCCGTGTCTGTGTCACCCTCGGGTGGCGCTGTGTCGTCGGGATCCTCGTTGCACTTGCAGGCGCTGAGCCCAAAGGCGATCACCAGGAACAGGGTGGTGCGTGACATGTCTCCTCCTCTCTGCGTCAGTCCGCGTCGTTTTCGATAGTGATGGTGTACCAGTGGAACGGACTGCCTCTATCCGAGCCGCTGGTGGTGGGATTCTTGATGACCAGGTACCAGTTGGCGGCGCCGTCGGACTGGAACTCGATCCTCGGATCACGATCGTGGGCGTCTTCGTCGGCAAAGGTGGTGTCGAGCCAGTCGACGTCGTCCATGTCAGCGCCGACGATCTGTTCATCGTACAGGGTGATGCGAGAGGCCAGCGGGCTGCCGCTGGTGTAGGCCTCGACGGTGATCTCCCAGGAGATCTTCTCGCCGGTGTCCGGCACTGGGATGTGGTACCAGTCGTAGTCTCCGGGCTCGGAGATGACGCCCAGCACGCTCTCGCCAGCTTCGAGGGTCTGGGCGTTGGCGGCCACGTCGTTGTTCTCGACCTCGGCCACGGTCCATTCCACCGGCGCTTTGTCCTCGGACACCAGGACCTCCCACTCGTGGTCGTCGCCGTACTGGCCGGACCGCTCACTCAGGTAGAGGTGGTACTCGGAGTCGCCCAGGGCCGGGAAGACGAGCCACGGATCTTCCCAGTACATCGTGCCCGAGATGACGGTCACGGCGAAAGACTCGAGGCTCATGATGGAGAACGACACGTCGGCGGCGCTGCCCATGCTGGCGGCATCGACCTCGACGCGGATCCACTCGGCGTTCTCGCCCGGGAAGACCAGCCACTCCCCATCGCCTTCCTGGGTAAAGCCACCGCAGGCGACCTGCTCCAGCGGCAGGGCATTGGCCTGATCCATCTCGTCGTTGGGCTCGGTCTCGGGCACATCGCAGGGTGGGGGTGGAGCCGTGTCGAAGGGCGGCGCGGTCTCGGCGGTGTCCTCGGGGGGATCGGTATCGCCGATGACGGGATCGTCCGGGTCGATGGGGAACTCGGGCTCCCAACAGCCAGCGCAGGTGTCGCAGCCCAGAAAGCTGACGGCGAGGAGCCATGGGGTGAAGCGCAGCACGGGTCTTCCTCCAGGAACGCCATGCAGGGTAACGCAGGCTTTCACGACCCGCTCGATCGCTGCAATGGAGCGACAACAAGGGGCATGGCGGGCCCCGTCCCCGGCGAGTATGCTCTCCCGAGATGGAAGACCCCCGGAGGAGACCATGACCCTAAAGCCCACCCTGGCCCTCGTCCCCCTCGCCCTGGCCCTGGGCTGCCCCGGCCCGGAGTCCCAGATCCGCGCCCTCGAGCCGGTGCTCGTGGTCGCCCCCGACGCCCTCGACTTTGGCGAAGTGGTGGTGGACTACGGCGCCGAAGAGCGCATCGAGATCATCAACTCTGGCAAGGCCACCCTCGAGATCTCCGCCATCGACTGGCTCGACGGCAGCGTCACTCAGCTCACCAAGGACCTCGACAGCCTCGAGGTCGGGCGCGACGAGCGGGCCACCCTGTACGTCACCTGCCTGCCCACCACCTACGATATCTACGCCGACACCATCCGGCTCACGAGCAACGATGGTGAGCACCCCGAGCTGGACATCCCGGTCACCTGCACGGGCGGGCATGCCCCCACGCCGGACATCGACCTCGATCCCAACTCCGTGGACTTCGGAGCGATCGCGGTCGGCGAGACCTCCACCTACTATGTGACCCTCGAAAACGTGGGCGACGGCGATCTCCACATCGCCTCCACCATGCAGTCCGGCTCCGGCGCTTTCTCCCTGTTCGACGATCCCGAGGGCGAGACCTACCCGCCCGGCAGCGATGAGACCCTCATTATCTCCTACGCCCCCACCGTGGCCACCGGCGACTACGGCGTGCTGTCTATCGTCAGCAACGACCCGGACGAGACCACCGTGGACCTGCTGATGTTCGGCAACTGCGACGGAGGCGACTGCGAGTACGAGTACCCGGTGGCCATCATCGAGGGCAATACCGAGAGCGAGCCCCTCGAGACCTTCACGCTGGACGGCTCGAGCTCCTACGATCCCCGCGGCCAAGAGCTCGAGTACAACTGGGACCTCAGCGGCCGGCCCATTGGCTCCGGCGGGCACATCTCGAGCGCGGTGGACGACTTCACCGAGCTGTACGTCGACCTGGCGGGCGACTACCAGGTGCAGCTGGTGGTGGTCAACGAAGATGGCGTGGCCTCGGCCCCCGCAAAGCACGACATCGCCGCGGTGCCCTCGGACAAGATCCACGTAGAGATGTTCTGGAACTCCGGCGACTCCGACCTCGACCTTCACCTGGCCCAGGAAGGCACCCCCATCTTCCTGAAGCCCAGCGACTGCAACTACTGCAACGTCAACCCCGACTGGGGCGTCGAGGACGTCGGCTCCGACGATCCCTCCCTCGATCTGGATGATGTCACCGGCTACGGCCCGGAGAACATCAACATCAACGCCCCGGCCGACGGCAACTACGACATGCACCTCCACTACTTCCGCGACAACGGCGGTGGGGCGGTGGTGGCCACGGCCCGGGTGTACCTCGAGGGCGTGGCGGCCTACGAGGTCAGCCAGGTCATGGAGTACAATGACCGCTGGTTCGTGGGCACCATCCTGTGGCCCGACGCCGTGGTGGCCGAGAACGAAGGCGAGCCCACCACCTCGAGCGGCCAGCGAGGCTGCTACGAAGAAGAAGAAGAGTAGCGGCTAACGCCCACCGTCCAGGCAGGCTGTCACCAGCGGGTTGCCGGGGTCGGTGGTCTCGCTGACCCAGGTGCTGTCGAGCACCCAGTCGCACAGCTGCTGGTGGAGTTCTGCCTCCTGGCTCTCCCCCAGGCCGGCCAGGTTGTCCAGCTCATCGGGGTCGCTGCGCAGATCGTACAACTCGGTGGGCTCGGTGTTGTACGAGCCGCCCAGGGTCTCGAAGGGCTGACAGTCCTGGAAGCTGGTGTCGCCACTGACGATGTACTTGTGGTCCCGCCAGATGACCCCGGCGGTCTCGGTGCCCCGCTCGAAGTACACCGGGACGTCTTGCTCCTGGCCGGTGCCCATGGTGTCGGCCAGGGAGCGGCCGACGGGCTGGCCTTCCCACTCGAACGCCCCCGCCAGCTCCACCACCGTGGGCGCCACGTCGGCGGTGCTCACCCAGCCTTCGTGTGTGGAGCCCTGATCGGTGACCCCGGGAGCGCGGAAGGAGTACACCACGTTGATCACGCTGTTGTAGGGGGAGCAGCCGTGGAAGAAGTAGTCGTTGTGCTCGTAGAGCTCCTCGCCGTGGTCAAAGCCCAGCACCACCACCGCGTCGTCGTAGCGGCCCAGGTCCCGCAGCTTGTCCAGCACCCGACCCACGCGCCCGTCGGTCTCCCGGATCTGGCTGGCGTAGACGGCCTCGAGGTGGCGACGGTCTTCGTCGCTGTAGGGGCCGCCGTCGAGCACGATGTCGTAGAGCATGTCGCTGTTCGCGGCCACCAGCGAGCCCTGGTAGTCGTCGGGATGGAATACGTCGTACCAGCCGTCCACCACTTCGAAAGGCGTGTGGGGCTCGGCCAGGTGCAGCCACAGGAACATGCGCTCCCGCGACCCCAGGCGGTCCAGCTCATCCAAAAGGGCGGTCTCGAGATCCGCGTCCCGCTGCCGGCGCGAGCTCGCCTCGTACTCCCGGGCGCTGGTGCACACCCGCTCATCGATGCCCACGTCCATGAGCTGACACTGGTTGGCCGAGAACCCGAGGGTACGGAAGCCGTGCTCGTCGAACAGCTCCGGCAGGCCGACCATGTCCGGCACGGTGTTGCAGAGGCGAACCTTGTGATCCCGGGGATAGGCGCCGGTGAGCATGGAGGCCAGGGCCGGGCCTGTCAGCCCTCTGGTGGTGGCGGTGTGGGGAAAGACCGCCGACTCCGCGAACAGCGCTTCCACCTCGGGGATGGTGTTCCACCCTTCGTCGCCGCCCCAGAACATACGGGAGTTGACGGCGTCCCAGGTGATGATGACCACGTTGTCGGAGCCAGGCTTGTCTTTGGCGCAGGCCACCATCGCAGGCAGGCCAAAGGCCAGCAATAACGACAGACGACGTGGGCGGATGAGGGAGGGGAGCACGGTCCACGCTCCAGCATGTGCGAGGCGGCCATGAGGATAGCGCGAGACTTCGGCACTGGACAGACTGAGTGTGGTGATTGCCCCCTAAGCCACACGGCGGTAAGTACCCGGCGAATTTCGGCCGGGGCGCATCGCCCATGTGGCCGCACACCGGAGTCTCCATGTTCCGCACTTCCCTCGCCCTGATCCTGCTCGGTTTTGGCATCACCGCTTGCCAGCCCCAGCCCACCACCCCCGGCGTGTTCCCCAGCACCAGTGCCGAGTCCATCGCCACGGTCAACGGCACCAAGATCAGCGCCGAGATGCTCGACACCGTCGTGCGCAGCCTGCCCCCCCAGGTCAAGGCCCAGCTCGAAGCCATGGGCGATCAGTCCCCCTTGGTCGAGTCCCTGGTCGCCAGCGAGCTGCTCTACCAGAAGGCCATCGACGCCGGCTTGCACAACAAGCCCCTGGTGCAGCAGGACATGGCCATGGCCGTGCGCACCGCCCTGGCCGAGGCCATGGTCCGCGACATCGTGACCGAGCGCCTCACCGACCAGCGCATCCAGACCTGGTACGACGAGCACGCGGTGCAGTTCGCCCAGCCCGAGTTCAGCCTGGCCCACATCATGTTCACCGACATGGCCGAGGCCGAGCGGGTCAAGGCCGAGCTCGACGCCGGCGGTGACTTCGCCGAGCTGGCCAAGGCCAACAGCAAGGACGGCATGACCGCTGCGAAGGGCGGCGAGATCGGCTGGCTCGAGCCCAAGATGCTGGCACCCCCCATCCGCACCGAGCTGGGCAACGCGGAAAAGGACGGCCTGGTAGGTCCCATCTCCATGGGCCAGACCATCCACATCTTCCGCGTCCTCGATCGCCGCGACAGCAAGCCGCTGGACGAGGTCAAGGACCAGATCACCGCCGAGCTCGAGCAGACCATCCGCCAGGAGTACCTGGAAGAGCTGCGCGAGGCCGCCGTGGTCGTCGAGACCTACAAGCAGCCCGCCGACGCCCCCGCCGAGCTCGATGCGCCCGCCGCGCCCGATGCAGCGCCCGCCCCCGATGCAGCGCCCGCCCCCGATGCAGCGCCCGCCCCCGATGCAGCGCCCGCCCCCGCCGAGCCTGAAGAAGGTGCCGCACTTTGAGCCACGAGCGGCCTCGGCTGCTCGTCCTGGGTGTCTCATCGGGCATCGGCGCTGGCTGCGCCCGGGTGTTCGCCCAGCACGGCTACGACATCCTGGGGGTCCACCTGGATCGCCGGCCCGCCATGCCCCGGGTCCGACAGCTCATCCAAGAGCTCGAGGGCACGGGGGCGCAGGTCCAGTTCTTCAACGCCAACGCCGCCGATCCCGCCCAGCGAGCCGAGGTGGTGCAGGCGCTGAAGACCCAGCTCGAGCCCAGCCGAGACCGCATCGACGTCCTGCTTCATTCCCTGGCCTTCGGCAGCCTGGGGCCCTTCGCGCCCGGGGGGGACAGCAAACCTCTGCGTGAGCGCCAGCTGTCCATGACCTTCGAGGTGATGGCCGCCAGCCTGGCCTGGTGGGTGCGCGATCTCGTGGCCGCGGATCTGCTGGGAGGTCCCGTGTTGGCGGACAGCCCGCCCCCCAGCGCTCTGGCTGCTCCCCCGGCGGGCGGGCGCGTGTACGCCATGACCTCTGCGGGGACCCACCGCGCCTGGCCCAACTACGGGCCCGTCAGCGCCGCCAAGGCCGCCCTGGACGCCATCGTCCGCCAGCTGGCCCTCGAGCTCGCACCACGTGGGGTCACCGTCAACTCCATCATGGCCGGGGTCACCCTGACCCAGGCGCTCCAAGCCATCCCCGGACACGAGTCCATGGTCGAGCTGGCTCGGTCCCGCAATCCCTCCGGGCGCCTCACCC
>Ga0307987_1000697_pt1 | contig 19790 bp, 16 predicted proteins | sample EllFjometagen181_FD_203157 | JGI IMG/M metagenome (GOLD analysis project Ga0307987, IMG submission 203157) | Marine microbial communities from Ellis Fjord, Antarctic Ocean - #181 | ecosystem: Environmental > Aquatic > Marine > Unclassified | place: Southern Ocean | collected 2014-10-08
AACTGCAATATTCATACTTCTCCTTTTTTTGCAACTAACAAAACTAACTATACGAACTCTTTTTTTGTTTTCTTAAGAATTTTGTTCCAATAAATTGGGTACCCTTTCATAATCAAATCCCTTTCTGTTGTTTGGAAAGTTAATTAAAATCCCTAATTTATATCCTGTTACTTTTAAATAGTTGAGAAGTTGAGCTTTATGAAGATTACTAATTCTTTCAGCACATTTTAATTCGATAATGATCTTATTATCAACTATAAGATCAGCTTTATAATCTCCGATTATTTGATCACGATATTTTACTTTTATAGTCTTTTGTGATTCCACATTGAATTTAAGTAATTCCAGTTCTATTATTAGAGCATGTTCGTACACTTTTTCTAAGAAACCATTCCCAAGCCTTTTTCGCACTTCTATACAAGCTTGTTTGATTTTGAAGCTTTCATCCATATATATTAAATCTTTCAACATAACTCCTCAGAAAGTTCGTTTAGTTAGTTTTGTTCGATGCTTACTATTCCGTATCTCATTATCTGCTTTAATAAGAGATTCCTTCACATCCTGAATTTCATTTCTGAAAATCGATTTTAATCTTTGTAGATTCAAACTTCGCAGAGCAGCAAGAGCAGCTGAACTCACATCTATAACTGTTGAAGCAGGTGTTGCAGATGGCATTACTAATGACGAATTTATGTTAACCATCATATCAACTTTGTCTTTAAATGGAGGACAATTTATAAGCGGAATGGCTAGGTTTGCAGCTAACGCTCCACCAAGTCCGTTTGATCTTCCAGCAACTGCAATTACGCAGCCGGGTTCAAAAGAATTATTGTATGTTTCAGTAATTTCTCCAATTCTTTCTCCGTTTTTGTGAGCAGAAGTTACTCTCATATCAACATATACATCATATTTATCAAGATGTGCTTTGATCTTCTCACAATGTGGCAGGTCCATTGGAGATCCCATAATGATTATAACATAACCATCTTTTATCAATCCTTCCGAGATCAAATTTCTCTTAACTCTGTCGTAAATATCTTCATTAAAATCATAGCTCAATTTTTCACCTGTAATTCTTTTGTAGATATCCAGATAGCGCCTGTTAGTTTCTTCTATAACCTCATCAGTTAGAATACTTGGAAGTTTCCCATCTACTTTATTTGCCAATAACCATTGACGAACATATTCCTTATCTATCGAGTCTACTTTTGTGGAATCTTTTGTGTAATCTTCCAAACTCCAAAATCTTGATGAATCAGGTGTATGAATTTCATCAATAAGAACTATTTTACCATCGATAATACCAAATTCATATTTTGTATCAACCAAAATAATTCCCTTTTCTTCAAGTAATTTACTTCCAAAGTCAAATAACTCCAGCGAAATTTTTTCCATCTCATCATAAATTGCTTTTGTAGTCCAACCTTCCTTAACAATATCTTCAGGTGTAATGGGACGATCAGAGTCTTCTTTTGTTGTAGGTGTTACTAGTGGAGTTGGAAATCTGTCATTTTTATTCAACCCGTCTGGTGCAAGAACGCCACTGAAATTCCGTTTTTCATTTTTGTATCCTCGCCACATTGATCCTGTTAAATAACCTCGTACTATCATCTCTATTTTGATAGGTTTAGCTTCCTTAACCAAACTAATATTAGGATCTATCATTTTTATGAAGTGGTTATCTATAATGTGTCTTGTTCTCTCGAACCAGAAGTTAGTTATTCCTGTTAGAACAGCACCTTTTTGTGGAATGAAGTTATTCAATACGCTATCGAAACTTGATATTCTGTCAGATACAACAATCATTCTTGTCGTTTTATCAATACGCACACTATCACGCACTTTTCCCCGATGAATAACCTTCATCTGTGGAGTGTAAAAGTTTCCTAAACAATTCATTATTTACCTCTTTCTCTAATTTTTATTTAGCAACTAACAAAACGAACAAATACAAACTTACCAATCCAGATAACCTCTTTACGAAGCTTCCGCTTTGTAAACATTAACTTCAGCAGCTTCTGCTGCTGAATCTCTTCACACATATTTATTATAATTTGGTTCTATCCTTCGACTTCGCTCAGGATGATACCAATTTTTTCCCTATTCTTTCCTTTGCGTCTTTCCGTTCTTTCCGGTTAATCCTTTAATGCTTAAAATGTCTGGTGCCTGTGAACACCATAGCAATATCAAGATCATTACAAGCTCTTATTACTTTCTTATCTCGCATAGAACCACCGGGTTGCACAATGGTTTTGATGCCAACTTGCGAAGCCGTAACCACATTATCTGGAAATGGGAAAAACGCATCTGATACCAAAATTGCTTTGCTGAATTCCTGATCAAAATATGAAATGACATCTTCCCCATCAAATTCCATCGTCAAGTTTTCGGTCGCTTTCTCAATTGCCAGTCTTGTAGATATCAATCTATTTGGTTGTCCTGCTCCCATTCCAAGTAGTTGGAACGATCCCACCTCTAATTCCCTAACTAAAACAACTGAATTAGATTTTACCTGTCGCATTGCTTTTAATCCAAATTCGATAAGTCCTTTTTTAGATTCAACATCCACCTTTCTCTTGGTTACTACTTCCATTTTATCATATAATAAATTATCAGCATCCTGCACTAAAAGTGAATTGTGTAAATACTTAAAATCAATTTCGCGCTGGCAGATTATAGGATCAAATTCTACGATGCGCAGACTTTTGTGGAATTCCAAATACTTGAGTGCTTCTTTTGAGTAACCTGGTGCAATGATAACTTCCACAAATTTACGTTTAGTTTTATCTTCATTATTCAATTCAAAGAATTCCACAGTTTTCAGTTCAACAGGTTTATTAAAGGCAATTATGGAACCGAAAGCTGAAACCGGATCTCCTGCCCAAGAAAGTTTTAGAGCAGTTAATTGATCATCAGCTTCCGCCAATCCACATGGATTGCTGTGCTTTATCACACTTACAGCAAACCTCTGAAGATCTTTCACTGAATCGATTGCTCCTTGAATATCGTTCAAGTTATTGTAGGAAATTTCCTTCCCATGCAAAACTTTCATATCATACAAAGAATTAGATTTTCCCACTTCTCTATAGAAAAATCCTGCTTGATGTGAGTTTTCTCCATAACGTAATTTCTTCCCACCCGAAAAATGCAGACGAATGCTTTTTTCATTTGCTTTTTCATCCATTGATGTTGCGATCATTGCATCATAATCAGCAGTATGATTAAAAGCTTTTCTCATCAATTCAAATCGGGTTTTATAAGAAATCTGACCTTCATTACTTTTTAATTCAGAAATAATTTTTGAATAATCTTTTATATCTGTAATTGTTGCCACATATTTGAAATTCTTAGCTGAAGCACGAACCATTGTGGGTCCACCTATATCAATATTCTCGATCAATGTATCAAAATCAGCACCTGAGGATTTTACTTCTGAAAATGGATACAGGTTACAAACAACCAGATCAATCGGATTAATTCCAAGTTTTTCAGCTTCATTTGCATCTTTTTCACGATCATACAATAAGGCGGACTCGATATTGAATGAAATCGTTTTCATTCTACCACCAAATGCTTCTGGATTTCCAGTTACTTTAGAAATTTCTGTTACTTCAATTTCAGCTTCTTCCAGTATTTTTTTGGTTCCACCAGTTGAGATAATCTCACAACCAAATTCTTTCAGTATTTTTGCTAATTCTACAATTCCTGTTTTATTTGAAACGCTTATTAACGCTCGTTTAATTCTAACCACAACTCATTCCTTTTAAATTGTAATAATTTTTTACATAGAAAAACATTAGGTTTTCAAGAGATTTATTAAAAGTTGGGTAATATTCTACAGGTTTAAGTTCAGTTGCCTTCTTAGTCGCAAACTTTAATCTATCAGCAAATATTTTACTGCAATCTCCACAATCTTTCTGTATATATTTTGGTGTTTTCATTACGGACTCAAGATCAAGAGTCATTAATCTTTTAGACCTTTTATGCTCAACATGAAACCAATCACCCGTAGAGAAATCAAAATTGTATTCTTGTAGGAATAGATCCGCATTCTCAATTACAAAATCAAGAGCTTGGATTATGTAATTGAACTCAATTTCAGAAAGTGTGTAATGAAAGTTCAGGCGGACCCAACCTGGTTTTACGCCACTATATTTATCTACGCCAATAGCACACTGATAATAGCGCGAAATTTCTTTTGAGATACCAAGTAATCTATGACCATAAGGACCTGCACAAGAGCATCCTGCGCGTGTCTGAATTCCAAATAGATCGTTTATTAATTTTGTAATAAATTTATGATGAAACACACGTTCTTTATGCACAATATTAAAAGGAATTATATTCAGTTTTATTTCAGGATCAATTGGACCATAAAATTGAATTTTTTCATTATTTTTATAATAGTCATAAAACTTTGTCAGATAATACTTTTCTATCTCTTCAATTGTCTGTACACCAACTTTTTCTTTTAATTGGAACGCCAAAGCTACTTTAATTGCCTGCATAATTCCCGGTGTTCCAGGCTTCTCTCTAGTTTCAATATCCTCGATATAATGCTCACGATCTAATGTTACGAAATCAACAGTACCTCCGGCTGCAACTGTAGGAGGTAGATCCTTCTTATATATTCTTTCATTGAAAACTAGAATTCCGCTTGATCCTGGTCCTCCTATAAATTTATGAGGAGACAGATAGATTGCATCAAAATAACTAATATCATCTCGGTTCATATTGATTTCAATATAAGGTGCGCAAGCAGCGAAATCGAAACAGGCAATTGCACCATGTTTATGAAGAATACGTGCAACTTCGTAAACGTCTGTTCGCACACCAGAAACATTGGAAGCGGCGCTGAAAGAACCTATTTTCTCACGTTCAGCGTATTCTGGATCAGCCAGTTCTTTATCTAAAGCATCTAGATCGATCAAGCCTGCTTCATTTAATGGAATTTCTACGACATCACAATATGTTTCCCGCCACATTACTTCGTTTGAATGATGCTCATATGGTCCTACAAATACCATCGGTCTGCTACCCTCAATTTTGTTGATGAAACCAGTATGACATTCTTTCTTTTGATCACTTGCACCTTCCAGGGGTTCTCGTAGGTAATCTTTAATCCTTTTTTTTGTAGTTGGAGGCCAATAGACTCCAATAATCTGCTGAAGTTTAGAAATTGCACCCGTTGCTCCGGTTCCACTAAAAATAATCTTACCGGAGGATCCTGCATTCACCATCCGTTTGATTTCTTTTTCAGCGTCATGCATGAGTGTGGTCATAGTTTTGCCGGTGAAATCATCTTCTGTGTGAGTGTTTGCATAATATTTATAAAGATCGGTTAGATAATTCTCAATAAAATTCACAGCACGTCCACTGGCAGTGTAGTCAGCATAGACAAGTGGTTTTTTTCCGTAACATGTTTCAAAGAGCATATTTCGTCCAATTATCTCTTTACGCAACCATTCTAAATTTTTAATTTTTTCCTGTACTTTCATACTAATTTCCTTCTTATATCTATTTCATCGCTATTGCTTCAATTTCTACTTTTGCTCCCAATGGTAATTTCACAACCTGAAAGGCTGCTCTAGCTGGAAAATCTTTCTCGAAAAACGATGTATAAACTTCATTCATTACAGCGAAATCATTCATATCTGCCAGGTAGACAGTAGCTTTCACAATGTTTCCAAAGTCAAGTCCAGCTTCCTGCAGGATTGCTCTCAGATTCATAAAAACCTGCTGAGTCTGCTCTGTTACATCATCCGAAACAAAAACGCCTGTTTCGGGATCAATTGGAATCTGCCCTGAAATGAAGAGCAGATCGTTTGCCCAGACGGCTTGAGAATATGGTCCAACTGCTTTAGGTGCATTAGCTGTTGAGATTATTTTTTTCATAATTTCCTCTTTATGAAGTTTCAATATATTTTACAATATTTTTAAAAATTTTTAATCCCTCACCATCTTCTGAGATGTTTGGATTTTGTCGCTTTATTTGTCCCCAATTGGGATGATTGTACAAACTAAGGAAAGCTTCCGGATGCGGCATCATACCTAACACATGCCCCGTAGGATCGGTAAGAGCAGCACAATTCAACTCTGCTCCATTAGGATTCTGAGGATATTCTGAAGTTACATTTCCTTCCGCTTCACAATAACTGAAAGCATTCAAATTATTGCTTAAAATTTCTGCTTCAATTGCTTCATCTTTGATGATGAGTTTTCCTTCTCCATGTCGCACAGGACATGGCATTACATCTATATTCCTTAAAAAGGGAGTTTGGCATTTTGGATTTTTTTTTAGATAAACCCAGCGATCTTCATATTTAGCAGAATTGTTCCTGGTTAAGGTAACTTCCTGATTAAAGTTTCCATTTGTATTAGGAAGTAATCCCATTTTAACGAGAAACTGGAACCCATTACATATACCCAGTATAAATTTACCTGAATCTAAAAATGTTCTTATCTCTTCTAAAATGGTTTTACCAGACCCCATTTTTTTGTATTTCATTTTATTGGCTAATACTTTACCAGAGCCAAGATCATCACCGAAAGAGAATCCACCAGGGAAATTTAAAATGTGATAATCATGAATAGAAATAATCCCATTGAAAATATCATTCAGATGATAGATTTCTGCTTCAGCTCCAGCTAATTTGTAAGCAGCTGCCATCTCTTCTTCGCAGTTTATACCAAAACCTGTAATAATTAGTGCTTTAACTTTTTTCATAATGCTAACCCATCTTCCCAAGCCTTTCTCAGCTTGTTAACTTCAATATTTATCACTTCCTCAGAATTATATTTCACTAACAATTTCTGATCTGATGTTACCTTTCCTATTAGAATCGCATCATCCTTAAAAATGGATTCAAAATCTGCTTGATTTTCTGGTCTTACGCTTGTAACAAAACGGGAATGTGATTCTGAAAAGAGATCTGAGTTTAAATTATTAGTATCGTCTACTCCAAGATAAATATTAGCACCAAATCCACCACCAAATGCTGATTCTGTAAGAGCAACAGCCAAGCCTCCATCAGAGATATCGTGATTAGATTCTATCAGATTTCGTTGATTTGCTACCATCACTTTTTGATAAATTTGTTTTGCTTTCTCTTTTCTAACTATTGGTACATTGGCTCCCAGTTCAGCGAACAATCTATAAAACTCTGAAGCACCAAGCTCATCATAAGTTTTACCAATTTGATAGATCAGATCACCCTCTGCTTTAAAATCACTCGTAACAGTATTTCTTGTGTCGTCGATCTTAGCCACCATTGAATAAAGAATGGTTGGAGGTACAGAAATTTTAATATTTCCTGCTTTGAAATCATTCTTCATACTGTCTTTACCGGAGGTCATGGGAATATTGTAGTAAGTGGACATATCAAATAATGCTTCATTCATCTGTACAAGTTTAGCCAGTTTCAGCTTTCCATCAGGATTTGTATTTGGATCGTATAGAGAATCAGGAACACAAAAGTTATCATTCACAGTCCAAAAACGATTCGTTGAGTCTTTCGGGTCGGGCAACTTCCCACCTACTGCAATGATCTGTCTGATTGCTTCATCGAACGCACCAGCACTCATCTGGTATGCATCAATATCACTGTATCGCGGAATGATACCGTTAGAAATAGCTATACCTGCATAATTATTAAAATTTAAACGCATTACTGCAGCATCTTGAGGTGCCTTACCTTTTGGACCCATCAGAGATTTGATGATCGTTTTGCCTTTCACTTCATGATCATACTGGCGGATTATATCTTCTCGTGAACAAATATTTAAACTGCTCATCAATTTGATCAATATCTGGCTATAATCTAAATCTATTGGAATTTCCGGCTCATTAAGTTCAGGTTTTTCCCATACGGCTTCCATATATTTTATAGGAACTCCCTCGTGAAGAAATTCCATATCAAGATATGCAACGGACTCACCCTCAAAACGCACGTCAATAAAGCCATCATCAGTGAATGTTCCAATATCAGATAGTTCTACTTCCCGCTCTTTTGCAAGTTTATACAAATTGTCTTTTTTGTCTTTTGTCACCACAAAAGTCATGCGCTCTTGTGATTCAGAAATGAAGATCTCCCACGGTTTTAAATTTGCATATTTAAGTGGAACTTTTTCTAGATTTACAATTGCACCACCGGTTATTGTTGCTAATTCTCCAACCGATGAAGAAAGTCCTCCGGCGCCATTATCAGTAGAGCTTTTTATAAAGCCTTGCTGAACCGCTTCCTGCATGAAATCGCTTAATAATTTTTGAGTAATTGGGCTGCCGATCTGAACGGCTGATTGCGGTGAATGTTCATCAATCTCAGCAGATGAGAACGTAGCCCCGTGAATTCCGTCTTTACCTACTCGACCTCCTGCCATAATAATCAAATCACCAGTATCAATCGGTTTTAACCAGGAATTCACTCCATTAATTTTATATGGCATAACGCCACCCGTACCGCAATATACAAGCGGCTTACCGCTGTATCGATCATCAAAAATGATCGAGCCGTTCACAGTTGGTATTCCAGATTTGTTTCCGCCATCTTCTATCCCATGACGCACACCTTCAAAAATCCTACGTGGATGAAGTTGACCCGGAAGCAGTTCCTTATCATAATTTGGAGGTCCAAAACAAAGAACATTTGTGTTGAATAATAATTTTCCGCCACCTATTCCAGTCCCTATCGGATCACGATTATTCCCTAAAATTCCTGTAATTGCTCCACCGTAAGGATCAATTGCTGAAGGAGAGTTATGTGTTTCTACCTTCCAAACAAAGACAGATTCATCATCTATCTTCACAACTCCGGCATTATCTGTAAATATTTTAAGAAGCCAATTATTTCCAGCTTTTTTCAATCTATTTCGAATGATCTCTGTAGATTTACGAATATAAGTTTTAAACAGTGAATCAATTATTTTCTCTTCACCAGTTTCTTTATTTGTATATTTTATGGAAGCTGCAAACTCTTTGTGTTTACAATGTTCACTCCACGTTTGTGCCAGAACTTCCAGTTCGCAATCAGTTGGATTTAACGATAAGCTCTTTTCATTACGATATTTTCTAACATTTTCATCAGCAAAATGTGCTTTGATTGTCTGCATTTCTTCAAGATTCAAGGAAAGTAGCATATCCTTGGAAAGCCTTAGTAGTTCAGCATTTTCCAGTTCCAATGATATGACCTTCACTTTACTATCTGAAGTAATCTTTACTTCCGGAACATAATCTACCAATCCTTTAAACTCTCCATATTCAAAGTGATGAATTAGTTTATTCCCCAGCTGTTTTTTAGCCAGTTCCTCTAACTCAGTATTACTCAATTTATTCTCTATAAAATATAGGTCTTCAGTGTAGATGTGCTGAGTGCTAACATCTAATTCAAGATCCAAAATATCAATTAGTGTTTTTTGAGCAGATATTCCTTCATCATCTGTAACTCCGGGCATTTTTGCCACAAGTACAAATGATTTGAAATCTGAATTTTGATATGAGGAATTGATATACACTTCATGAATGATCCCATCTTTTAACCCTAAATTTGCAAATCGTTCGATCTCTTCTTTTGACAAATCATATAGCACATTGAAGATCTTTCCAGTCTTCACAATTCCAGTATTAATATTCAAATAGGATTTAGCTGAGCGTTGAACCTTCTCACCTTGAACATCTCTGATCTTGTCATTTAAAACAAGTTGAATCTGGTTTTTCAAATTCACTCCATTATATTTAGATATTTTGTAACATTACTTCATCAAAACCATTTTCTTTACTAAAGATTGCTCCTCAGTTACTAGCTTATAAAGATAAACTCCACTTGCAACAGGTCTGTTTTCTGCATCCTTTCCGTTCCAAATTAAGTTATAAGAACCTGCTGTTTTCTCTTCATTCTCAAGTGTTGTAACTTTCTGTCCTTTTATGTTGTATATTTCCAATTTCACAGTGGAGTTATAACTCAAATTATATCTGATAGTTGTGGTGGGATTAAAAGGATTTGGGTAATTATCAAACAATTTTGTTTCATTTGAAATTACGTCATCACCTGAATTTACATTGTATTCATATAAACGTGCAGTTCCTTGAACATATTGAGGGTTATTAAGATTATCGCTAATATCAAACACAGCATACCACGCTTCGTTTGCAGGAATATCAAATTCAATCTCACCTTCAGAAATACCTAAGTTTTCATTGAATGTATCAAATATCTGATTATCTGTAAAATATAAATAGTTTACCCAATCTGCCATAAAAAAGTTGATAAGTCCATCATCAACTTTGTTATAGAATTCCGTATCATCTAGGTCATCCATGATAATTGAGCCATTTATTACCTGTTCTGGAACAGTAAAATCAACTACTAATTTGTAGTCATCTGTGTCATCTTCTGGTATAGTAACCGGATTGTATAATACTTCGGGCATTGTTCCCTCAGCAGTTGTAGAATATGTATAAATCTGACCATTCACTGAGTTAGTTGCAACTTCATAAAGTTGGCTTGTATCAACCGGGTCATTACCAATTTCTGAATCCATTCTGGCATAATAAGTTCTTCCCTCACCAACAATAAAAGTACATTTGCCTTCATTATCTGTATATCCCCAATTATCCCAGCTAGGTGTTTTTAAGGTAATCTTAGCTCCATCTATTGGATTATCATCAACATCTAAAGCATAGATAACAATAGTTGCAGTTTCTTCTGAATAAGTTGCTGTTACCGGTGTAAGGTATCCGTTACTACGAATTTCGAACACAGACCAAAAAACTTTTCCCCATCCATTTTCATAGACAAGAGGACTATTGATATAACCATTTACAGGTTCCCATTGTATCCATTCTTCTTCCCAAAACTCATTCCAGGTATGATCACCGGAAATTGATAAAATACTAGTACACGGAATCAGAGCAGATCTGCAAGCTGCAGCTGACAAATCAGCATATTCTCCACATCTTCCAATATGCTTTTTGTATATTCTCACTGGTTGATGAGGTCTTTCGTTATTGGATGTAAAAGACATGGAAGCATTAATCCATTGACCTAATGTATGAATTGCATCTGTTGGTGTATTCCCTGTTATATCCCATGCTACAGAACTATTTGTAAGTGCATCTCTTAATAATGGATATCCTGTATCATTATAGTTGAAAATATAATATCTCCAGAAAACACCTTCATCAGGTGAGACGATATTATTATTGTGGCTTGTATTATCCTCAATTATATCTGGATCAATAAAAGCAGGAATTTCATCTGTAATTTTGGGATGAACAATGTACATGTAATAAACGTCTCTAGGAACTTCAACTTGGACCTGCTCGCCATCTTCATTGATTTTCCAATACAAAGTAGTAGAATAATAATTCCCATCGGTTGTTGATGTTCCATAGTCTACAATTTCTACATAATCCAAAAACATGTCAGCCATATAAAGATATAGTGCATTTTCTGTAAATATTTCGGGATAACAATAGGGTGAAGAGAGATATTCAGCAGATGTATTAGCTATTGAAAATGCTATCTCATCAATATATGGATCAATTGCATTATTAATAACTTCTGCCCACTCAAGTTGTTTATCTGCATCCAGTTGTAATAAAATATTTTCCAAATCTGGTTTTAACCAATTTGGAACTCTTTCTAATGCTGCAATTGCTTCAGGGCAGAACAATTCAGTATAATTAGAACAGAATTCGATCTCATTTGTAACATTATCAAAAGCAACACCTACATAATTACAGGGCTGTACAAATGAATCAAAATTGACTGAATCAACAAGAGCCCAACCCTCTCGATCTTTTAAAGAAATGGGATTCTCTTTCTTAATTATTGGTGGAATATATTCTTTTGCTTTGCCAATAACTTCAATTTCACTGTCAGTAATCGTGGTGGTTATTCCGCGCACATCATTTGCAATCAATGTACTAAGTGATAATAATAAAATAATAAATAAATAAGCAACTTTTCTAATCATAAATCCTCCAATTTTTTATAGTTTAAATATCAATTTCTGTGCGTCTGCACCTTTAGAATCAATTATTATTTTTTTCTCTTCAATAACTGAACCCACAATTTTAGCTTCAAGCGGTAAAGCTTCTAGAACTGATTCAGCATCTCCCGCATCAACTACGATCATCATTCCATTACCCATGTTCCATGTTTTATAAGCCTCTACTTCGGTCACTTTTCCAATTCTTTGAATCTCTAATACCATTGCTGAAGCTGAGAAGAGATCGTGGAATTCAGCCCCAAATCCAGTCTGCTTTAGAATCCTGTTAAAGTTTCCAGGAATTCCTCCACCTGTTATGTGTGCGATACCTTTTACATTGAACTTTCGTTCTTCACCGAACCTGCCCAATAACTTCAATAAAGCTGAGGAATATATTTTTGAGGGTTTTAAAATCATCTCTCCCCAACTCTTTCCAAAGGGAGATGGTTTATTATATACATTTACGTCAAATTCTTTTTCAAGGATATATCGAACTAGAGAAAATCCATTTGAGCGGAAACCTTTTTCTCGCAAGGCAATGATCTTATCTCCAGGTTTTATGTTCTTTCCTGTTATAGTTTTTTCTTTCTCAAGAACCCCAACCGCAGTTGCATTCCAAACGTTACCATTTACAGATTTTCCAACCTCAGCGATCTCTCCACCGGGAATCACAACTTTTTGTTCAATGCAAGCTTTTGCCAATCCTTTCATGAGATCATGAATTATTTCAGTATCTACTATATTTGTATCAAGTGTATTGGTTATGGAAATTGTTTCTGCTCCTAAGCAGACTGCATCATCAGCGACCATAGCAAGTAGATCAAATCCAAGTGTATCAAATTTCCCAATTCGTTCTGCTACTTCCATTTTCGTACCTACACCGTCATCACCTTGAACTATGAAGAAATCACCCATATCCAGTATACCGGCAAACGCACCTTCATCAGTAATTGGCTCACCAATCATGTTCTTGCGTGATGCAAATGTTGATCTGGCAAAACTGTACGCAATCTTAGAAGCTCTATCACCAATTTGAATATCAACACCAGCTTTTTTATAATCAGCCATTCTAACTCCACTAATATATATTTTAAATCTTACTTATTCAGATGAATTGTAATCTTGATTATCCATATTCTCTGTACTTAAATAAATATCATGAGGTTTACCTTCTCTGATAGACAGAGCCGAAACAACTTCAAGTTCTGCTAAATTATGAAATTCAGAGATATTCATTGCTCCACAAGTTCCCATTGATGATTTTATTTTTGCCAATGTCTCTTCCAGATTATCTCTAAGATGACCTGCATACTCAACCATACCTTCTACACCTTCTACAAATTTACCCTGATTATAACGTCTGGCTTTCCAGTTCTGAGCACGAGCAGATCCTTCTCCCCAATATGGTTTCATCACTCTATTATTCACTACGATCTTATTTGTAGGTGATTCGTCCATCCTGGCAAAATAACGACCCATCATCACATAGTCAGCTCCTAGTGCAAGTGCAATAGTTACATCTTTCGTACTTGTAACACCACCGTCAGCAGCAATTGGAATATATTTGCCAGTTTCTTTAAAATATTTATCTCTTTCTACAACAACATCAATAATTGTTGTTGCCAGTCCCCTGCCAGTTCCTTTTTGTTCCTGAGTAATACAGATCGATCCGCCACCCATTCCTACTTTTATGGCTTTTGCACCTGCTTCTACTAAAAATCGGAAGCCTTCTTTTGTAATAATGTTTCCAGCAATTACGGGAATGTGCGGATAATTCTCATTTATCCATTTTATTGCATCAGCTTGATATTGAGTATGACCATCAGAAGAGTCTATTGCAACAACATCTACACCTGCATTAACTAATACTTTAGTCCGCTCTTTGTAATCATGAGTATTAATTGCAGCTACAGAGATCAATCTTTTCATTTCATCATGAATCTCTAATGGAAAATCAAGTTGGTCGTTAATATCTTTACGAAAAACCATAGAAGTAAGCTTACCATTCTCATCTAAAATAGGTAATACTGATTTATGGCTTTCCAAAAGAGCTCTATTCGCTTCAATCAAATTTGTGATATTTGTTCCAACTTGGATATTTTCTTTTTTTATCATTCTGTCTTTTATTAAACAATCTGCATGAAGTGAAACATCGTAATCCCATTTGGAAATAAGTCCCACAAAGAGATCATTCTCATCTACAACTGGGAAAGTAGAATGTCCTGATTTTTTTCGGATTTCAAACATATCTTTCACTTTCATATCAGCTCTCATAGTTTTAGGTTTTACAAAACCGGCTTTATGATTCTTGATCTTTCTAACCATCTCTGCTTCAGATTCTGATGATTGAGAACAAAAAATGAATGCTGCTCCACCGTGTTTAGCAAGTTCAATTCCCATTTGATCACCAGATACCGATTGCATCGCAGCAGAAACAAGGGGTATATTGAGAAAATATTTCTTCTCATTATTTTCTGAATACACCAAAGGAGTGCGTAATGAGATACTTTGTGGTTTGCATTCGGTTGGAGTATAACCCGGTAGTAACCGGTATTCCATTAAAGTTCTAGATGATTCTGTTATGATTTTCTTTGCCATAAAGACTCCTGTTTAATTTTTGGTGTGCGAAAATATAAAATGAATCTCCTCTTGAGAGGAGTACGGCTTTAGCCGGGAGGTGTGTTCTCATCAATCCACTCTTTCAATAAATCAATACATCCCTGCATATTGTTTTTCACATCTTTATCTCTAAATCGAATAAAATTTACACCCATGTTTTCTAGTTTCTTCTGCCGATGAAAATCAAAGCCCAATTTTTTATTCTTTAACTGAAGCCATAACAATACTTCTGATAAAGTAGAGTTATTCCTCAAGTATTTTGCTCTTTCTTTCAGCTTTAAATTATATTTTAGATAACTCATAATTTATGTGAAACTACACACCCCGTCTCTGACCACTTAAAAAGTGGATCAGATCCACCCCTCTGGAAGAGGGGATTTGCACAATCTCACTCAACGATGTGAAAAAGATTTTGTTCTCTTCATCAACTCTTTTTTCTCCATGCTTCCTCTAAATTACTCAATCTTCAATATTCAATTTATCAAATTTTGATCTTCAAATCTTCAACCAGATATTTTTTCTCACAATATAAACAATGTGCAGTAGCTGGTTTCGTATTATTAATATAATATTTAGAAGGAATTTCTTCACTATTTGTTATACATTTTGGATTTGGGCAGATAATATGTTCTTCAATATATTCCGGCATATCCAAAGAAGTTTTACTTACTACCTCAAAATTACTAATTATTATAAGAGTAGCACTGGGGGCAATTAAGGCTATACTGTTTACTTCCTGTTTAGAAAGTTCACGATCCTCAATTTTAATAATATCCTTTTTTCCAATTTTATTGCTGGAAAGATTCATTCCAACCATAACAGAATTATCACCTGTTAGATTCAAAATATCAATTACTTTTAATATTTTGCCTGCAGAGATATGATCGATCACAGTTCCATTATTAATTGCATTTACTTTTATTGTTTTTACTTGATCCATCTTACACCTCTCCTAACAAAGTTGATATTATTGCCTGTCTTGTATAAACTCCGTTTTTTGCTTGTGGAAAGTAGTATGCATATTCCGTATCATCAACATCAGTATGTATTTCATCTACTCTAGGTAGTGGATGTAAAACTTTGAAATTACTTTTCACATTATTTAACATTGCTTTATTCAAAACATAAGTCCCTTTAACTTTTTCATAATCTTCAGGATCAGCGAAACGTTCTTTTTGGATTCTAGTTACATACAGAATATCAAGATCGTCAATATTCCCTTCCATCTCTTTAAATTCTTCAAATTTAATATTTTTTTCAACAAGATCATCTTTTATGTATTCTGGCATTTGCAAGAAGGATGGTGAAATAAATTTAAATTCAGCACCAAATATTGCCATCGCCTGAGACAATGAATGCACAGTTCTTCCAAACCGAAGGTCACCTGCAAGACCGATCTTCAAATTTTCTAATGAACCTTGAGTTTTAATTATAGAGTACATGTCCAATAATGCTTGTGTAGGATGCTGATTCGCTCCATCTCCTGCATTCACAACAGGAAGATCTACAACTTCTGCAGCATATCTGGCAGCGCCTTCAATTGGACTTCTCATGATTATAATATCCGAATATTGAGCGATTGTTTGAAGTGTATCTGCAAAAGTTTCACCCTTTTTTGCAGAAGTATTCTTTGTCCCGCTCATAATGATCGTATCACCGTTCATACGCTTCATTGCGGTATCGAAAGAAAACATTGTTCTGGTGGACGGTTCAAAAAATAACAGAGCTGCAAGTTTCCTTTGCATATTGGGAACTATCTCGCCCTTCTCGATCTTTGCAGCTGTATCCATCAGCCGCATGATATCTTCTTTACTTAAATCCCGCATTGAAATTAAATTTTTCATTTATTTCCTCCTTTTTTTAGCAACTAACAAAACGAACAAAAACGAATCCCTCTGCTGTCTCCCTTTTTGGTAAAGGGAGAATATAAGAAACTGTGAAAGAAATTCTTCTTGCGTTTCTACGTTTCCCTTTCGTGGAAAGGGAATTGTAAGGGATTCTCTTTTATTATTCATTCCTCATTCATTAATTCTTTCATTCTACAACTATTATTTTCCCAACCATTGCGAAGGTTTAGCAAGTAGAACCTCTCTATATGTAACCATTCGCAAGGTTTTAATGTTCAATTATTAGTTAATAATTATTAACTTTTAATTCTCTTCTGAAAAGCCTTCCAGGCTCTTTCTCTATATAATGTTGCTTCTTTTGTAGGATTCTCAGCTTGGAGAATTCCTCTACCGACGATTATACAATCAGCTCCACCACCAACTGCGTCTTCAATTGTGATATATTGCTGTCCCATCGCATCGGAACCTTTTTCTTTTTTTACTCCCGGCATCATCAGAAGTTCACTTCCCGGGAATTTAGCTTTGAATCTTTTAATATCTTCTACACTGTTGCCATGCCCAATAAAGCCTGCGACCCATTGTGGATTTCTTTTAGCAGCTTCAAAACATTTACGAGTGTATGTTTCGTTTAATAGATTACCTTTGGAACTCATCCTAGCTAACACAAATCCTGCATGACCATCAATCCCTTCAAACAATCCTTTCAGAATCAATTCACCTGCTACCATGTGGACAGTTACGTACTCTGCCCAGTCAGCGATTTTATAAACACCATTTCTGAATTGATGTCTAACCGTATTCCCGATGTCAGCAAATTTGCGATCTTCAAAGATCAGGAAATTTTGCTGTTTTGCATATTCCTGCAGTTTAGGAACAAATTTTTCATTATAATCATCAATAATATCCACGTGTGTTTTCAGCATCACGATCTGGTCACCGACTTTATCAAGCATATCAAAGAATTCATCTTGAGTTGTTACATCAAGAGAGAGAACAAGATTTGATTTTTTTTCATTCATTTTATCTAGAAGCTTTTTGGTGAGTGGATTAATATATTTTTCTTTCTTTGCAGGTTTATTCAAGCTGGATGTAAAATCTACAACCTCTTTCACTTTTTCAGCTGTGATCAGGTTTTTATTCTGTAATAATTGAACAATTTCATTGAGAGTTATTAAGCTATGAAGTTTGTAACCGTCTTTTGCAAGCTCTTCTGTACCATTTGAACTTCTATCGATAACTACAACAAAATCTTCAATTACAATTCCTTCTTTTTCATACTTCTCTGCAGTTTCTATTTTACTGGCACCGGTTGTTATCAGATCATCGATCACCAAACATTTAGCACCTTTCTCAAATTTGCCGATCACATTATTTCCAGTACCATAAGCCTTTTCTTCCTTTCGCATGTAAATCAGTGGTTTCTGCAATTTTGAAGCTACCAAAGATGCAATTGGTAATGCTGTGTAAGGAATTCCCGTGATCACATCAAACTCCATATCTTTAATTCTCTCTACTAAAAGATTTACAATCCCTTCTAATATATATGGGAAACTGATCATGTCACGCAGATCAAAATAGAATGGTGATGTGAGTCCGCTTTTTAGTGTGAAGCTGCCAAATTTAATAGCTCCAATTTTCTCCAGTTCCAGAACAAATTGTTCTTTTGTCATTAAATTATCTCCTTTTATTTTGCCACTGACTTTCACTGACTCCAAAATTCTCGAAAGAAAACTTTATTTCTTTCTTTCAAATTACTATGTTTTAAATTTCGTTTTCTGTTTTGCCAAAAAGAATCTTCTGGTTTACTAAAATTTGAAATCATTCTTGAAAGCATATTAATACTATCGCACTTCTCTAACAAATAATCAATCACTTCATCGTTTTGATAATCAAAAGGTGGTTTTGTTAATAGTACTATTTTTAATAAATCTCTTTCACTTTTATCAGGTCTTCTCTTTTTTGCTTTATTGTAAATTTGCAAACAAGTCTTTTTTATTTTCTCTTCTCTTCTTTTTGATAAAAATTCTTTTAATCCCATTTATTTACCTCATTAATTACCACGATTAACAATATTTTCATACATCTTTTCTTATATTTATTATGTTATCAAAATCCATTTCAGAAAAATCATTTGGTATATTTCCAAATTGAGAAATAGATTTTTTAATTTTCGAAAGAACTAAATCATTTTCTTTTATTTCGAAATTTGGCTTGGTGGAAACAGCAATTATTGGGTCATTAAAATTTAAAGCAGCTGAATAATCATTCTTTGAACACGGATGATGATCTGTAAAAAAAATAAAGTTAGACTTATTTTTAATTGAGTTATTTTCATATGATTTTTTATATTCAGAAACCAATTGCTTGTAATTGCAATGTGGATGTTTTCTATTTTTTGGTAAATTTAAGTCTATAAAAATTATAAATGGCAGATTGGAAGCTTTTTGGGAAGCCCTGTTTATTAACTGTGTGATACCTAAATTATTCTTCTTTGTTACTCCCTGTTGTCCAAGTAGTCCTTTTCTATGTCTACTTTTAGCTTCAATAGCAAGTAACTGACCTGTTTCAGAAATCTCTGCAATAAATTCTGGATGTTTTGTTGTGCGATCAGATTCATCTGAATAATTTATTTTAAAACCAGCACGTATAAATATAGAAGCTACAAAGAGTTCAAATAATGCACCTTGGAATTGTTTCTTATCTTTTAACCTATTAATAACTTTATTTTGAAGTTCAAAATTATGCGCTATTGTGTACAAATCATATGTTAATAATAAATATGATTTCATAGCTCCATTTAGTTCAGCTTCATATAATCCGTTACTATTAATTTTTTGCATATTCTGAAATTTTACCATTTTTCTGCACCAATCAATTATGGGATGTTGCTCAGTTTCATTTTTGCTAATATTTAATTCCCACCATTCTTTTCCAAGAACGATTTTAAGATAATCAATTAGAAAATCAGGAAATGTTTTCCATTGTTTATCCCATAGAAATGTTTTGCCAACTGCAATACATTTATAATCCTCTGTGTTGCAGTGTACAATTTTTCTTACGTGCCCATATTTTTCAATGAAGTTGCTATCTTTAATTTTTTGTTGGCTCATTCTTTTTTGTATCTCATTAATTAATAGAAGCTTTTCCTCATTCTTCATCATATACCTTCAGCGTCATTCTGCGTTGAATTCATAAATCTTTCCATTAATAAAAACCGTATCTATTCGTGCTTTAACCATTCTCCCATCAAATGGAGAATATTTTGCTTTGCTTTGAAACAAAGCTGCAATTATCGGAAATTCATTTTCTGTATCAATTACTACAAGGTCTGCAAAG
>Ga0307987_1000698_pt1 | contig 19790 bp, 10 predicted proteins | sample EllFjometagen181_FD_203157 | JGI IMG/M metagenome (GOLD analysis project Ga0307987, IMG submission 203157) | Marine microbial communities from Ellis Fjord, Antarctic Ocean - #181 | ecosystem: Environmental > Aquatic > Marine > Unclassified | place: Southern Ocean | collected 2014-10-08
CTAATTTTAATGCTCAGACCAGTGTTGATGAAGAGAATCAATTTATTGTAGCTTGCGATGTTACAACGGAGTGCAATGATAAAAAACAGTTAATTCCGTTGGTTAAGCAATCTGAAGAAAATATGAAGAATAAAATTGATATCTGTAAAGCTGATAGTGGTTACCACAGCGGGAACAATCTTGCAGAAATATCAGAAATGCCAATGGAAGCATTAATTGATGACCCCAACAAACAAAGGGTTGATAATGAAAATTTCCAATATGATAAAGTGAATTTTACGTATAATTCAGAAACAGACTCCTACATTTGTCCTGAAGGAAATGAGCTACACTTGATTTCAAGTACGGAGGAAAAAAGCATTTATAAGTGCCAAGAATGCATGGAATGTCCTGCAAAATCAGAATGCGCAAAAAAAGCCAAATACAAACAGTTATCCAGAGGGCAGCATGAAGATTTGATTGAAAAAAACAGGGCTAACCTTATAAGTGAGGAAGGGCGTAAAGAGTATCAAAAACGAATGCACACGGTTGAGCCTGTTTTTGGGAATATAAAATTCAATTTGGGCTTTAGGCAATTCTTAGTGCGCAGTACCGCAAAAGTAAAAGGTGAATTTAGTCTGATGTGTATTGCCCATAATATAAAAAAGATAGCATCTTACTGCAACAAACATGCAGTAAACTTAAATAATTGCCTGGCATGAGAAAGTCAGGCAAGTTATTATGGACTCGGGAAAAGTCAGATTTCAATATTTTTTTCAGTCTAAGCCACTGAAATTATAAACATAAAACCTTCTAATCGCGACTTTTTACGGGGCCATCAGTTTTGGAATAACAGGTTTGATTTCCAAATAGTATCCAGCTTACAATAAGCAAATCAGTTACTATGTCTAAATTTTTCAATTTCAATAAAATTCCAAGCGCCTTTGCTGCGAAAATTTTGATAAAAACTATGCGGCCTTGCGCTCACACTTGGAAAATTTTAGGGCCAATTCGATTCTGTAACAGCCTGTCGAGTAAAATATTTGGAGAGGGGAGCAAAAACAAGTTTTCGATGGTTACTCTTTCAAATGGACGTGTGGTAAATGGCTATATAGAACATCATAGATCTGATAATCATGGATTACTATGTGGCGCACCTAATAGCGGCAACTATACATTAATACGCTAATCAAGGGCGTCCACAATTCTGTCTGTTAGCTGATCCTCCCTTATATTTTGGGCTCAGTTAAGCCTCATCTTATATCATATGGCTATCCAAAATTTTACAGTTTACACTGTACTGGTCTAAACCAAATGGAAACCAAAATGATGTTTCCATTCATCTGTGCCTTCGCTAAAAGATTGAAACGCAAGTATTATTTCATTAACTGACATTTGGTGTATTTGCATCCAAATAATTGTATTGTTGTCACAATAATAGGTCTTACCTGCTTCTAATAGATCCTTTTCATTGGTGGGAGCGTTTTCGATAAGTGACGAATATGCGTCTTCTTCATAAAACACTAAATTCAACAGATCAATCCCAACAGCTTGATCATGGAACAGCGATGATAAACTTAGAGTTTTTTTGTTTTCAAATAACTCCACATCAAATCCCATGTGAATATTTCGATTAAAAATACTTTTTAATGCATGTTCTATCTGTTGGACAGAAGGGTTTTCAATTTCCTTAAACTCTTCTGGGCTCAATGTATTACTGAATAGTATCATTTTTCTGGTCCTTAAGACTCTTACAAGCCTGTTTTTCATATTCTCACCAATGCTCAAAGGAACTTTTAATATCAGTGCTCTCTTTGGGCGGTCATTTTTTTATAATATCATAGTTGGCTTGATTGTTAATATCAATTACCCTATTCATGCTCTCCATATGATTAGCAACGACTGTGCCAAGCTTATTCTAAATCATACCTTTTCAGCCAATTAGTTAAGGTCTGATAACTTGGCAACCCCAATATTTGTGCGGCTTGTGTTTTATTTCCATGTTTTTTTTCAAGACCTCTTTCGAGATAATGGACTGCCACTTTTTTCATGATTTCCGGAAGATTGATTCCATTTTCCATTGATCGATTAAGAATTATATCCTTCCCTTTGATATGTCCAAGGATTGGAAACAATGCCTCTCTGATATCTTTCTCACTCAACTCATCATCTATTGACCAAACAGCGGCTCTAACCAAGGTATTCTGCAATTCTCTAACATTTCCAGGCCAGGGGTGTTGAAGCAGAAGGTTTTTTGCAGATGCAGAGATTTCCTTGTTGCTATAACCCGGTTCATTTTTGTTCTCAGAATTGATCACTTCCAAAAATCTATCAATTAACAGGCTTATATCCCCTGATCTATCTCTCAGAGGAGGGAGTTTAATCACGCCTACTGCTAATCGATAGAACAAATCCTCACGGAAATTACCTTCCGTCACCTCATCAATAAGATTTCTATTGGTTGCCGCAATAATTCTTATGTCTACCTTGATTGAATCATTCGCTCCTATCCGTTTTACTTCACTCTCTTGGACAGTACGGAGCAACTTAACCTGCATTTCTTTTGGCAATTCACCAATTTCATCTAAAAAAATGGTGCCTTCATGCGCAGCTTCAAAATACCCTTCTTTCTTTTTAGTAGCACCTGTGAAAGCCCCTTTCTCGTATCCAAACAATTCAGATTCAACCAAATCTTTAGGAATGGCACCACAATTAATACATATGAAAGGTTTTCCTTTTCGAGGACTAATTTCATGAATAGCTCTTGCAAACAACTCTTTTCCTGTGCCAGACTCACCTTCAATCAAAACAGGGATTGATCTTGGAGCTATCCTCATAGCTCTTAAAACAACCTTCTGCATTTCCTGGCTTCGGAATATAATATCCTCAAATTCCGGGGCCTCTTTTGCCAGGCCAGCAGCCAGCCTTTCAAGGTTTCGATCAGGTTTTTTGAGCAGATCAGGCAAAAAATCGGCAGAAATATCAAACGGGATTGATGTTGTCTGAACCCCATGTTTTAAAGAGGACTCAATAATTTCTGCAGGGAATCGAGTTTTTGACAAAATTATCCATACAGCTGCCATTTGGGATGTCCCTGGGCTAATATGGAATGTGAGATCCGTATTCTTACCATGTCTTTTCAGTATATCCTCTACAGATCTAACCGCAGATTGATAGATTTCAGAAAAAACCGTTGGGCCTGACAAGCTTTCAGGATAAACCTTAATGGGAATATTAGTTTTACCTTTTATCCAACTTACATAAGTCTGAGTTTCTTTGGATTGTAAGTCACTGATTAAACACACCTCATCAAATTTTCTGGATGTTGTTGCCTGAGCTATCGGTCCTAAGCCAGCGTCCAGAGCATTTTTGACGGCTTTTAAATCAGTAAATCCAATCCAGCATGCTAAGATCTTTTTCATAAATTGTTCCATACAAGTTTATTTATGTAGTTACAAGAAATATTATCTAAATCATTAATTATTTTATGCGCGAAGTTTAAATTTCAAAACCAGCCAATCCAAATAAACAAATGAATTCAAATTGTTATCAAAAAAATGTTATTTTTCCGCCCCTTTGAATTTTTTGGTCCCTTTTATGCTCTATAGGCTGTCGTAAGTCGAAAAGCACAAACCGTAAAACTATGAAGAAGAATCAGAGTTGGATTCTATGTCGACAATAGCGTGGATGGGAATCAATGCGCACCAGCCAGATGGTGAATGTAGAGTAGGAATATATTAACCCCATTAGGAGAAATATTTTATGAGTATGAAATGCGTTGCATGTGATCGCCCAAAGGAATGGTCAGTCACGCCCGAGCGACCAGACGGGGTTCTTGATATAGTCAGACTACCCACAGAAGCTCATTTGTCACGAGAGGTAGAGCAATTTGTTGATTTGGTCAATTCTTCTGCGTCAAACTACACAGAGGAAAAGAGTGACATCGCCTTCTCGTTAGAACAGCATGTATTGAGTGTTAGCCTTACTGAGATGAATCATTATTTGAGTGAGAAAATATATACCATTCTCGCAAGTATGAATATGAATAATGAGGAAATTTTTATAAAATTGATACCTGCGCACGAATACAACGCGTTTGCCATATATAACCCTTCTAATGGTGGTCTGATTTTGGGACTTAACAGTAGCATATTAGATTCTTACTCGCTTGATGATATCGGATTTATTATTGGCCACGAGTTGGGGCATCACCACCTTTTCCATACAAGGAAACAGTATAAAACTGGCTTACAATCTGTCCCCCCAGAACATCCCCTGTCCCGTAAGGCCCTTGCTCTTTCTCGGCGTGAAGAGATCAGTGCTGATCGGTTTGGTCTTTTGTGTTGTGGAGGTGATCTTGAGACCGCGCTGGTCACTATCAGAAAAACCATTCTCCAGGCAGTGGGAAAAAACCTTGAATCCAATCCGAAGGAACAAGCTCTCTATAAATTCTATGATACTGAGCTGGATGGGTATATGCCCTGGGATTGCTCTCATCCTCACATGAGTATTCGCTCTAAAGCCCTCATTGCCTGGACACCAATTGCCAAGAGTATTCTCGGTAAAAAGCCTCTCTGCCAAAAGGCGCTACGGGAAATAAACGACTACTGTGAAGATCTTCTCACTGGCATGGATCACGACGATTATAAAAAGAAAGACCTGCGGGATAGGTTTGACCATGCTGTGAACGTTCTTGACCGTACTCTGCTTGGCCAAACACAAACGGAAATTGTTACTAAAGCCCACACAAACATGGTTTCACAAGGTGGGGCTTCCAACTATGCAGACGCTGTCACGTATCTCAAAGAGGTAGCAAGTCCTGGAAAGAGGATTCGAATTTTAGACTGGTTGACAAGTTGTGTATTTTTGATGAGCAGCCCATTGGAGATCCGAAATACATTATTAGTACTCGCTGAAGAGTTTGGCATTCTATCAACATATAAAAAGAGGGTGACAAAAATGATTGCCCGCCACGATTTTATAACCAATCAATTGAATTAGGAGAAATCTATGAAAATGACAACATCCCACAAAAAGATATCTCTGCTTCGCCATGATGAATTGTATGAACCAAAGAGTCGAATCATTGCATATCTTGTCGATTTGAAATCCATTTTTGAAGAAGTCACACATATCCCTGGGCAAAGTTTGACCCTGACCTATCTCTTCCCAGGTTTGCCTGGAAAAGATGTATCGCTCTTTGTAACAGCAACAGCTCCTTCCAATAATAAGGATGGCGTTGGTTTTTTTGATTACTTTGAAAAAAGGTTTGAACCTTATTTCCGTCTTGAGCAGGATGTAATCATCCCAGAAAAGTGGTCTGGTTTCATCACAGATTTTACTCATACGTATGCCATGGTGCCGTCAGTCTCAGACTATGAGCTGTTATCTCCACGCCTACCAGTGAGCCTTAACCCTCTCAAGGAATTGGTGCAGAAGGTGCAAATGCTCAACTTGAAAATAGCGATACAGGTAACAGTGAAAAGCCTTAATAATACGCAAAAAAAAGAACTTCTACAGTTGTTGCCTATCATGGGGACTAAACAAAAATTACAAAACAGTGAAATCGTTTCATTGCCAAGGCAGCTGGAGTGGATTAATGGAACCGACAATACCACCATGGCCAAAGAGTTCCATAATATTTTAGGCTACAATATTAATGTTTTATCATCAACAGAGTTGTCTCAATTTTCCGGTGCTATCATCAAACATGGCTTGCTTGGCGATTCTGGAGACCAATATGTCCTCCAGAAGCGTTCCGCCTGGCAAGGAAATTCAGATCTGGGTTCTGGGTTTAAGGCTGATGATGTGGTACATGGGAGCGGTCCTTTTTTCCTCGATGCCTCTAATGGAACAAAAATTTTTCAAATACCGCTTGCTCTCAAGGTTGAGCATTATGGTCTATCCATAGAAAATATACCGCTCCTCATCGATATGGGTGCTGAACCAATGCAAAACGGAATATTGCTTGGAGAGAGCAACCGGGCTGGTCTGTCTAAAGGAGTTATTATTTCCGAAGATAATCTCACAAAGCATTGCTATATTTCCGGCAAAACAGGGTGCGGGAAATCGACCCTCATGCTTAATATGATTAATAATATAGCCAAATTGAACAACCAAGCAGTTTTCTTACTAGACCCACATGGCGACCTGGCAAAAGATGTGGTTAAACATCTTTCTGCCAAAGATCTCAAGCGTACTGTCTATATTGATTTTGCCGCAGACTCTACGCCTGGTCTCAATATGCTTGATACTGATGAACGAGGGCTTGACTTCGCTATTGGTGAACTTGAGTCTTACTTCCTCCGGTTATTTGGACCCGAAATATTTGGACCCCGTATCCAGGATGCCTTTCGGAACCTCCTGACTTTGCTTGGCCTTTCCAAAAGCCCCGAAACGTTATGTGACCTACTCTGGGCTATTAATTTGCATGATGGCCAGGTCCTTACTCAATTCAAAAAAATAGCTGAAAAAAGTAAACGTTTTGGTCTCCTCCTTTTCCTTGAACATATATTGACTAAGGTTGGAGGGGATGGAAGTTTGAAAGAAATGACAGCCTACTTTCGAGCCAAATTCTCAGTTTTTAGTGATTCTATTTTACGTCACAACCTCGGGCAGCAGCTGACCACCTTACCCTTTGAGTCTTTAATTAAAGAGAAGAAAATTGTCCTCCTCAATTTAAATAAAGGACAACTCTCTACCCGTCACTCTGGCTTGCTTGGAACCATTATTACGACCATGCTTTTTCAAACCGCTATTCATACAGGTGCTGCCGTTGAAGAAGCTGAGAGATCACCCTTTGCAATCTTTATTGATGAGTGTCAGAACTATATCAGTCCTTCGATTGCTGATATCTTAGCTGAAGCAAGAAAATTCAAAGTTTCTCTAATTTTGGCAAGTCAGCATCTGGATCAATTAAATGACGGTAATACAAGCTTTCTTACTCGAAGTAATCTCCAGAAAGCCATTATAGGAAATGTGGGGTCTTTGATATCGTTCCGATCATCCCACCAAAATAGCAAGGTTTTAGCTGATGAGTTAGGTGGGGTAGTTAAACCTGGTCAGATAAGTTCACTTCCAAATTATTCAGCCATTGCCAAGCTGGAGAGCCACAACCAGCTTTCTATGCCAACAATGTTGACAACCTTTTTACCAAAACCGAGAAGAAAAAGCATAGAGAAGGTGAAAAAGGCATCAGAGCAACAGTATTGCCGACCACGAAAGGAGGTCGATGAGGAGATTAATGCCAGAATTAAAGCAAAATTAGGGTGGTCAGATGTGCCAGAAAATCCAGTCGAAGAATTTTTTAGTTAATTTTCGATAAATTCCTTTAATTATTTTTACTAGGAGAAATGTAATTGAAATCAATATCAGCCAGAGATTATTCATTATTGCCGATAATTCCTTTGATATGTCTTGTTAAGGTAAGCAGTTATAGCAAGCCTATATCAGCCCAGTGTGAGATGATTATTTTAGAATCTTTAGTTGAATTTGGTATTAGTGATCCTGAACCATATTCGATCGATGTGATATTACGAAGCAGAATTGATCAAGGGGATATTGTTTACCTGTATCATCTAAGAGACAAGTTGGAAGAGGTTGCTGCCGAACACAGCAACTACTTAAGGCGTTTGCTTTCCTATGCTGACAAAATTTGTTGTTTGGATATGAGTGGTGTGGACAATATTTATAAAGCTATAATGATGAGAAATATCATAAAAACGCTCTCAATTTCAGACGATGATTTAGCTGATTATCCAATTTTAAAGGTAATGGTCAGTGAGACCTTAAAAAACGATTCCGATATGGCAAAAGTAAAGCATTCAATACAGACCCAAATAGTAAAGGAAAATTGTGATATTCTCCCGCCTCTATCACTTGATGAAATACTGCCGACAATATCCATTGAAGGTGTGGTGGTGCATTTTGCTGATGGTGTTGATTGCATCACCTCGGACAGGTTTGTGACGGCTTTAGCTGCATCATTATCTCTGGATATACATGAGAAAAAAAGGGTTTTGATAGCTGCCCCCACGCTGTCTACTTTTCAGGTTGAACAATTGATGATAACTTTCGAAGAAGAATTGTCACAATTTTACGATCTTGAAAAAGAACATCCCGATTATATACATAGACGTAGCATCAAACAAAGGATCGAATGGCTTGAGCTGAAAGAGGAAATTGCTGAGATTTCAGCATGATAAAGAGGCAATTAAAAACTGTCGAACTCATAACGCTGGTGCCACTACCCGGAAAATGTCGGTAACATCCGCCGCTTATCTAAATCCTTTTTTATCAATGGGTTCCAACGAGAACAATTTCCCCGATTAACCATGGACTTTGATGGATCAGTTCTGTCGATCAAAGGCCATACAGAAGGATCTGCAATTGGATTCAATAAGGTCAAAAAAGGAGCCCGAAGCTATTCTCCGTTATAATCAACGAATATAAAGTAGTATTTGACATCGCTTAGACTTTTAATTTATTGTAACGCCTATGAAAAAAAATTCTACTTTCCTGGATTGGCCTTGAGGAGATAAGGGCCATGGCTGGCAAGTTTAACAGACAAGAGCAAAGACGATTAGAAAAAATAATTGGCAAAAATGCATCGATGGTAAAACTGTTGCGGGTACTTCGGCCTCCCACGGGCCATACATTATGCTGCCGGGAATTTAAGCGGCTCGGGGATACAAAAAATCGGATATCTGATGTTAGGATCATAGCGGTAACAAACCGCAATCTCCTTGATTTGGTTGAGACGGATGGATTTCGAGAAGACCTGTATTACAGAGTCGCTTCCGTTATGCCTCCCCTTGGGGGCCGGACAACAGCACTTCTCAAAGAAATCAATGAAGAGTTTACAAAAACCGATCCTCAGCACAAACACAAAATAATTTGTGATTCCACAAAAAAAATTATGACAGATTGTCACTGGCCCGGTAATGTTCGGGAGTTTAAAAATATTTTATTACAAGCTTCCGTCATGGCAGAAAAAGAAAAATTGACCGGTGAAGACATCAAGGCCGTCATGTCTGAATCACGCTGTAACATTAAGTCTCAGGCCATGACTGGGGCCAAGATCCCCGAGGAGTTCAACTTAGAGGGTCACCTTGAAGAGATTCGGACCCACCATCTGAAAAAAGCCTGGGAAGAGTCCGGTCATAACATAGAAAAAGGCCTTCATATGCTTGATTTTAATAATTATCAGACTTTTGACAATCAGTTAATAAAATGAAATCTGAAATAAATTTTCTAATCAATCCCTTTTCAAATATTTTTTATAGTGGCACACAATCTGCATTTTTAGAGGCTGAATGAATCGAAACGATTAAATTAAATAACAGGAGGGCGCAATGTTTGGACCCCGAATTAAAACAGATCAAATTGTTAAGAACCATGGTTTTTTCAGACTCTCTCTTTCAGATATTTCAGAATCAAATTATGAGGACCCCATTTCTTTTTGGGAAGACAGGGGCGGGTTTTCACGCATAATAAACAGCTTAAGTGGATCTCAGGCTTTTTTGCTTCGTCATGCCCTGGGAAAATACACATGCACGGACAGCGAAAAATCAACAGGAGATTCAGTATATACCTCGGTTATCTTGAAGATACCAAAATCAGACTATCAGGGTTTACTTCTCAGGCAAAAACTAAACTGGTTATCACAGGAGCTTGCACGGATCCATTACAAACATATGAAAGGAAAATTGCTTGGTGAGCGATATCCAACATACCTGGTGGTGCCTGATGAAAAAATGGCGGCAGGGAAATGCGAGTTCCTCTTTGGTCGTTTGATTTTTGTATCAGGTCCTGAAGATAAGTTAAAATTCAGTTTAGAAATAGGTTTGAACACTCATGAAATGAGTCCGGTTCAATGGGAATACCCCGGCGCAGAATCCATTCCGGCAGGGATGTATGAAGAGCAAAAGGGAACTTGCATCGGACTTTCACCGAGCCCTTACACGATTGAGGATTCTTTATTAAGAAACCATACCTATTCCCAACTTTTTATAATACCCGAGATCGGGAATCCTGAGAAGTTTATGGTCTTCACAGGCACCGAATATTACGCCACACTTGATTTAGAAGGCAAGAACGATGAGAGTTTAAAGATTGTTTCCAATAATTTTGCAGAAGATGCCAGCCAGATTCCGGACAATTTGGTTCTCAACGTTAAGAGAGTCTGCCACACCGATGAAAAAAAAGAAGCAGCTATTTCTAAAGCCGATAGTGAAGAGCAGAATTTGGACAGTGAGGACCTCAATGACCGCACCATTATTACCTGCCCCAAAGAGCCACAAGACCTGGAAAGGACTTTGGTGGCAAACAATCTCGCCCGGTTGAAGCTGTGCGGATATCTGCTGCCTCGGATTGATGGGATATATTCTAAGCAACTAAAGAATGGAACCCCTCTTCAGAGTTATTCTCTTTGGTTTGACAAACAGGGAGAACCTTATCCCAGACAACCGGCAGAAGCGGAACTGACCATAAGTGCATCTTCTACACAAGAAAGCATTTTTGTCCGGCGCAAGGGAGAGGACTCATTACACAAGTTGAAAAACGCATTGGACGAGGGGAGTATTAGGATTCTACCAGTGCCCGATTCCTTAGAGGGCTTTTCTGGATTACTGGAAATACCTATACAGACAGAGTCGCATTTTCTAAAAATAAAGAAGGAGATCACACTGGGCCGGGACTCTGGAAGCGCATTTCCCTTAAATAAATTTAATGTTGAGAATTCCCTCCGGTGTGAAGGGGATACGTTTCAATCTGACTTTGATAGAGCCTTGGTGTCAAACAAGCATGCAAAGGTAATGCTCCTTGACAATGCAACCTTGCAAATTACCCAGATTTCAACGAGTCTGCCTGTTTATATTTTAGATGAACACAATCTCCTGTCAAAACGGTTACCCGCTACCCCGGAGAAACCTTCCGAACCGGCATTGGTATATCATGGGCAAAAGATCATCCTGGGGAGTTATATTCTTGAATTTTCTGGACAACCTCAAAAGAAGTCAAAACCTGCTGTAATCAGAGAGTCTTCAGGTACCCAGGAAGGCATTAAAAATGGGTTTATTCAACTACTTAATTCATACTGTAAACATGTTGCCATAATGAACTGCAAGGCCGAACTCACTGATATGGGGCTGGCAATTGTAGGTTATTTAAATAATTCCGATAAAGATTCTGAAGTTTCAGACTACATATTGGATATCAGGATTGCACTTCAATCAATTAGTGCCGCGAGAAACAGGTGGGCACATGCACCTTTAGAATATAAAAATGAACCTGAAACTGAATTGGAAAATCTTTTAGCATACAAACGTAGTTTGAGGGTCCTGAGTAAGCATTTGTTTGATAATGAATTTATAGAGAAAAACGATGTGCTCATCAAGCAAATTGAAAACAAACTCGCGCTTGGTACAAAACAATTGGTCTCCGAAATGGGAACTCGATAATGATGAAGGGAATACAAAAGGTTTTAGCTCACTTTCGTTCCTCAATGGGTTTGACTAAAGATTTCAGTGTCTATTTTGGGAGTGAAAAAGGACGTCGGCGACAGAATCAGGACAATTATCTTATTATCCGCCCATCTGAAAACCAGGCAACTGCCCATTGGCTTTACAATGGAAAACCGATCTCAAAAACCATCTCAGACTGGCCTTTGGATCGTATCCGGCTGGCGATAACCGATGGAATGGGCGGGCATAAAGGGGGCCGAGAAATCGCACAGGCCGCAACAGAACAGTTGAAGGATATACCCCCGGTTTATTCCGTCAAAGAAATGCACCATCATATCCAAGGACTTCATTCCAGGCTTCAAAATCAATTTTCTTCAGATGATGAGTCCCGCCCGGGAACCACGCTTCTCATCATTGATCTGTGTTTAAACTCCGGTAAAGGGATTTTGGCCAACATTGGTGACAGCCGCGCATACCTGTGTGAATCTGGAGAATTCACACAAATCTCCCACGATCATACCATGGCTGAATTTGCCTGGCGGGACGGCGAACTTTCTGGGCAAGAGTATGAAAAAAACCTGGGAATCAAAACCAACGAGATTGTTCAGGCTGTGGGACATGGCTCATTCGGGTTGTTACGGGAAGATGACGGATATAGGCCCAATCGATTTGACCGGAGGATAAGGCTTGACCTGGAGGAGGATTTAAAGCCTCAAATGGTCCGGCATGCCGATGTAAAGGAAATTCAATTGGGCCGGAACAGTTCTTTGCTCCTGGCTACGGACGGTTTGTGGAGTGCCAATCCGAAAGGTCATTGGGTCGGTCCTATTACCAGCTGTTTTCTGTCTGAAAAGGAGGCGCGACTGCAGCTTGAAAAAGCAATGTCACAAGGCTCCAAAGACAATATTACCGCCGTTATATTCGGTTTCCATCCAAGGAAATAAGGAGCATTGATGAAAAATAAAATCGGGTTTTTACTTTTGTCGGCACTGATTATCTGCTCGATTGCCTATCGCCTGGTGGCACTGAATCACTCCGCCCAAAGCCCTAAAGTGGAGTTCTCATCAGAGCCCAAAGAAGATGAGATCTTTTTTAATGCACTTGTATCCAATGGATTGATACGACCTGTTTCAGAAGATGGCGAAACCACGTGGATGTCCCAGCGGCTTGTTCTATCCCCTTTTGACTCTGTGTATTCCATAAAAATACAGTTGGAAAAGGTCAAGGATCCTGGACTGAAAGCCTTTCTTCAAAGAAAAAGAAAACTGATTAACCGTCTTTACCACAAAGAGGTGGGCCGGGCTGTTCAAAAAGCGGTCGCGCTTTGGAATCAAGCCCACTATTTTGCAGCGGTGAGAGATGACCGTCCATTGTCAGATAACAATTTGTGGGAAATTTCAGATGCCAAGCATATTAATTTAAGGCTGAATGAAACAGGAAAGGTTCCTGAATATGGCGTATTTGTCACCAACGGTATCTTGAGGCCGGGATTCGGGGATTGGGTTAAAACATTTAACGATCACGGGGGTATTGAATTTCGGAGCCAGGTCAAACTCGATCAAGGGGCAACGATAACCGTTCAGGCCATCGGGAAAGTAATGTCCGTCCATCCACATCCGTCTGCCCTTAATCTACGGGAAATTCAAGGGCGCACATTCAAAAAATTATTTGCATCTATCAAGCATCCGGGTTCATCCATCAAGTTTTCTCTGCCTTCTGGAGAGCATGATTTAAGGATTGTCATGACCCCTGTGGAATTCAGGCAAGATCATATCCCCGGGCTTAACATCAGATGGGAAAAGGATAAAACAGGTCCTGATGCCCTAAAGTGGGTTGATACGACCCTTTCTTCCTGGAAAAAACCATCTACCGTACCTATTTACACGGCAGACGGGGTTCTGCTCTTAAGCAAAGCCGGGGTATTAACCCAAAAGGGATGGGATCTGGGACTTGCAGCCTTGACCGGTACAAGTATCCGTGACAGGGACTCCCTGGCCTGGATCTTTTCTTCCGACGAGACCCTTAAAAATATCTCACTAACCATTGACGCCTCATTGCAGGAACTGGCCCAGAACCATTTGGAAGAACAGATTCAAAGGCGATGGGGAGAGGATCAATACGCTCAAAAAAGAAAAGGGGCCGTGACCATTCTGGATGCCGATACCGGAGAAATCCTGGCCGCTGCAAGTTATCCCCCCCTTAAAGAGCATAACCATCCCTATGATCTAAGGGCCTTTAAGGTCTATTATCCGAACAGAGGCCCATTGATTTTCAATCCCTGGAAGGGCTTGGACGGAGGGAATACGCCCGGGTCAACATTTAAACCGGTGGTAGCCATGGCCGCGGGCACAGCAGAGACTTCCTCCCCTGATGTTTTGAAATTTTTAAAGGGATATCCAAGACGTGAGTTTCATAAAAGCGGATTGACTCTTGACTGCGCCGCATACGACCCTAGCACAGACCGGTGCTTTAGTGACAGGAATATTCCTGATAAGGCAATTGTAGTCCGAAATTATAAACGGCATGCCTTGGGAAGAAATTTTACAAATGAAAAAAAAGAGACTCCTATCGGATTGACCCTGGCCATAAGAGATTCTATCAATGTGTACTTCGCAAGGTTAGCCCAATTGCTGGAATGGGATAAGGCCGTAAGCTACGACCGTGCAATGATTGCGTTAAAAGTCGGGCAGGAAAAACCAGAATTTCCAGACTTTATTCTGGGCCGGTTTGCCAAACAGCTTGGGTTCAGTTCACCCCCTCTGGATCTGCTGTCAAACCTGGAGAATATATTGCGGTTGAATAGGACTGTTCCTGGAAAAAATATGGAAGGAGATACCGCTTTTGGGGCAATCGGTGAATTAAATCTTTTAGACGAAAATCAACGATGGCTGCAACAGGTTCTTGCACGCTCTTCATTCGGCCAGGCAATGACAGCCAGCCCTTTAGAAATGGCAAGGATTGCGGCCTTCATCGCCACAGGCAGACTTCCCTTTCCATTTTTAGTCGGTAGGGTGGATGATGATAATTTAAAAAAACCTGAAAAGGCAAAAATACCTGTCGATAAAACCGTCTTGGCTCTGTTGAAGGCCGGAATGAAGGCGGTAACGGTATCCGGAACTGCAGGAAAGGCATTTTTCAAACATCCTTTACAAGATTCTATTTATGGTAAAACTGGAACGGCAAAAGTGAAGACCCCAAACTACTCTTATTTTTCCACTTGGTTTATCGGTTGGCAGGACCCTATAAAGGAAGGTGGCCGTCGCCTTGCATTTGCCTGTTTTGTGACCCATGCCGGCGACAATGATACCGGTGGAAAAGTTGCTGCACCGATTGTGGCCCGGATATTAAAGGATTTACACTCAAAAAACAAACGGGAAGCGGAGACCGCCCATGAGAATTGAACTCGATCAGCAGTTGGCCCAGATATATTACGCAGATGCCCCCATGATAAAGGAAAGTGCTAACGGGGTTATTCTGAAAACCCGCCGCATTTCAGACGATCAATATGTTGCATTGAAAGTCATGCAGACAAGGGATATGGATGATCCCGAACGAAATACGGTGTACACTAATCTGAAACAAGAAAGAATCAAACATGATCTTGTAGAAGAAATCGCATTTTTGAAAAAACTTGAAGAAGCTACTCCGGTCCCCCTGATTGAAAGGCATATCTTGCCCATCCTGGATTATGGTGTATGGCCCGACAACTCATACGACAAAGGGTCTTTCCCTGCTTTTGCCATGCCACTGGCAGGAAAGAACCTTAGCGTCTGGCTCAGCCACTCTGATGCACAACAAAGTTTTCCGTTTTCGCCTGATGAATTTTTCCGATGGGCAAGACAAATCGCTTCAGCCCTTGAAACAGTTCACAAATTTGAAGATGAACAGGGCTTGTCCTATGCTTACAGGGACCTTAAACCGTCCAATCTGGTTTTTCTAAACGATGATCTTTTTTTAATCGACTTCGGGGCTCAAAAACGGTTGGAAAGGGACCTGACTCATACCATAACCGGCACCAGAAACTGGATGGCCCCGGAGATCGCTTTGCCATCGAGTCAGAAACAGATTGGAAAAAAAGACAATATCAGGTTTGAAAACAATTTTTCATTTGGTCAGATGGCAGACCTCTATTCCCTTGGGCTGACACTTTTCTGGCTATTGGGTAGGGATGACCAGCCCTCCTCCCAGGGGATTCTGGCCCAAAAAAGGGACTCACGTGGAGAGCCTGTGGCCGGAGCAGATGAACACTGGGGGAAAATCGGGGGAATGACCGAGGCGGAGAAGAAACGGTTGCGAAAAAACCTGAACACCCTGCTCAACCTTTCAAGTGATACCGGCACCATCATAAATGCCCCTGTCAAGTCCCGACTACCGGACTTGAATGAGATTGCTAACAAAACCTTCCAGCTCATTGATAACCTGTTGTCGATCAGGGCCGAAGACCGCCCCACTGCAAAGGAAGTTCGTGGAATCCTCCAGAACCTTGCAGAACACCTTTCCCCAAAAATAAAAGGATTTGAGGTCGAGGCGCCGGTAGAAACAACACTTGAAAAAGATATAGAGGTTACTGTCAGGGTCAGGGGCAGAGGGCTGCCGTCAACGGGTAATTGGTTGGATGTCCAGGTAGCCGGTCTTGAATGCTTGAACATAGAGCCGGTAAAGTATGGAGAATGGAAAGCGTCGTTCAAACCAGCCCAAGATATAGGTAAATATAAAATTGTGGCCTATGCCGTTGTGAGCGGAGAGACTGTAGAGAGCGAGCCTGTTTTTATTGAGGTTAAGGCCAATGCTGATCAGCTTTGGAAAGTGGGTAAATTCGCTGCGGCATTAATCATTGAACCGGATCGAAAAGAGTGGCTGGACCAGATTCGTTCAGAGACCAAAAATAATGGTAAAAAATGCTGTGAATGGTTAGAGCGCCTCCAGGATGTATATGAAATTCTTGATCAGAACAAGGAGCTTCGCACCCATACAAGATTCAGCAGGGAGTTTTTCAGGCTGGAAGATGAATGCCGCAAGCATAACGTATACAAAAAAAAGAAAACATTTAAAAAAAGATACCTGGGTTGTCTTTTTCCTATCCTCATTTCTTTTGCAGCGATTTTTGCTATAATCATAAATTATCTCCCGCAAGAAGAGCCAAATGACGGAGTCCCACTGCCAAGCATCACCGCCCCACCGATAGAACCAACAGGCCCTCCAGTGCCAACACTCTTTTCATTGACCTTTGCGTTCAGCCCAGAAGATGCTGAGGTAAAATTCAAAGGATCAGATTGGAAGTATACTAAAGGGATGAGACTTCCTCCCGGAAAGTATGAAATTGAAGTGACAAGAGAAGGATATATCAGTTACGAGGATTTTATTCATATTGATAACAAGGATGCCCTAAAGACAATAAAGCTAAAGAAAAAGGAATGCCGTCTGACCCTGACCACCACACCCTCGGATGCAGAAGTAGAATTTTTGGGGCTGGATATTAAGTACACAGCAGGTATGACTCTTGACCCCGGGACATATAAAATTCGCGTAATAAAAATAGGATATCAGGCCTATGAAGAAGAAATTGAGCTTTCCTATGGCCACAATACCATCACAATCCCTCCTCTGGAACGGACTAAAACTAAGTCGAGAATAACCACAGATCCTATAGACAGTAAAAAATTGGTGCAAGTTGTGCAGGGCATGGCTCTATTTCCTGGAGCCTATCCGGTCAAGACAACAAAGAGCGAATACGAATGGGGTGATTCTAATGTAGTAGAGATTGAATATGAGGATGTTAAAACATCCATAATGCAGAAGAAAAAAGAATGCCGCCTGACCTTGATCACCAAACCATTGGATGCAGAAGTTGAATTTTTGGGGCAGGATATTAAGTACACCGCGGGCATGACGCTTGACCCCGGGATATATAAAATCCGTGTGGATAAAACAGGGTATCAGGCCTATGAAAAAGATATTGAACTTTCCTTTGGCCACCAGACCATCACTATTCCTCCCCTTAAACGAGTGCAGGCTGAGTTGATAATCTCAACTGACCCTGAGAGCGTCAACATTCAAGTTTCAGATGATAAAAAATCTGATTATATTAACTATGTAAAGGCAATGCCTGTGGGATTAACTACAACCTTCCCCCTTTATCCGGGTGATTATACAGTCAAGGTCACAAAGGATAATTATGAGACGTTTACCGGCTCTGTAACAATTGCATACGAGGATGTATTTAAAAAAATTAAACTAAAAAAGTTATCTCAAGTCGTGTTCGAAAATGTTCCTGAACAAGCTGAAATTTTAATAGTACAATTAGATAACGAAAAAAAAAGAATTATCACTAATAAGCCCAAAAGAGCTCTTGAACCAGGTAGGTATGAAATTAGGATCTGGAAAAGAGGATATCAGCCCTATCGCCAAGAGATCAAGGTCATTTCACCTTATGGTGAAATTCATACCTTGTCCATTCCTCCGCTCAAACGGTTGCTACCCAAATTGTTTATCAAAACAAAACCGTCTGATATAAGAATCAGGATTCTAAATATCAAACCGAAATTTGAACAGGGGATGGAGCTTACACCGGGTCTTTATAAAATTGAGGCCAGTAAAATAGGGCATAAAACTCAAATCAAAAATATTCATATAAAAAAAACGGATACAGAGGTCTCTATCGATATTGAATTGAAAAAGAATATCGACCCCAAAGAGGTCTCCAGTTTGACACCTGAAGAAGCTAAAAAAATAGTTCAATCGAATAGCAGATACCTTTACTTGCCTAAGCTGAAAATTATCAGCCCTGAAATTGCAAAAATACTGGCACCATTTGGAGAAAGGACCCTGTCTTTGGGAGGGTTGAAATATCTCAACCCTATAGTGGCCCAAAATCTGGTCTCTTCGGCAAAATGGGGTGGGGAAACGATTCGTCTTGATGGATTGGAGAGTATCAGTCCTCAAGTTGCTAAAATTATCTCTCGGTTCAAGGGAACGGAAATATCCCTTAACGGATTGAAGAATATAAGCCCTTCTGTTGCAAAATATTTGGCTCAGTTCGAAGGTCAATTTATTAACCTAAATGGTCTGAGGAGCATTGAGCCTGAAACCGCGAAACATTTGAGTCAATTTGGAGGAGACCGTCTTCCATTACATGGTCTGGTAAGTATTAATCCAGAGGTTGCTGAACATCTGGCGCAACTTTCTGTATTTATTCTCGAGCTTAGGGGCTTAAAAGATATTAACCTGGAAGTTGCTGAAAAATTAGCCCTATCCAAAGCAAGTGAGCTTTGGCTCAGTAGTTTAAAAAATATTAGCCCTCAAATCGCTGAAAAATTATCCTTGTATAAAGGGGAAGCAATTAGTCTTGTAGGGATAGAGAGAATGGATTCTAAAGTCGCAATGAATTTATCCCGGTTTAAAGGGAATACGCTATATTTACATGACTTAAAGGATCTCAGCCCTGAAGCTGCAAGGTGGCTCGTTCAAATCCAAAAAGCCAAGATACATTTTTCAAATTCTTCAAATTTTAATCCGGAAATCCAGAATATTCTATGCAAAGGGTTGCCAAATAGAATATTTCCAAAAGACCTATGTGAAGAAACAATGGAAAATTAATAAGTTAAGAACCCCAACATTTCAACATAAATTATTTTGTAACAAACACACAAAACATTGTGATTGCCACAAAGTCATAAGACCTGTCATATAATTTTTGGTTTTGGTTTTGGTTATGGTTATTGCTTGAAAAACAAAAATCTCAGACTGAGACCTCCGTTAAAAAAAACATGAACCACCTTTATTTATAGGAGATCAACCCTGTCCCAGTATTATCAAATTTCAATCGGCTACTAAAAATTCAAAATAAATCGCTATGCTAATCCCATCTGAATGGGGACTTAATCATGGCATGCAAGTTGCTAATATTATTCGGTAGACACCCAAATCAAACAGGACAATAAGGAGAGGTAAATGGATAGTTGCAAAACGAAAACGACTCAAATGAACAGCATGATAGCATCCTTTGCCCTGCTTTTGATGTTTTCTCTGATCGGATATGGGATAGTTTATCATTCAAAACCGGTGATTCTGCTTGATTCAATCCTTATACCAAAAAAGGAGGGTGTTGTTTTTAAACTGGGGGCAAGGGAACTGGGTCAAACACCGGGGGCAACATCTGCCGACCGTCACCATCTGGCATTGAAGTATCAAAACAATGTTTGGCAGATGGCAAATATCTCTTCTGCCAGAAAAATTGATGTCAAAACTGATGCCCGAGATACTTTATTTCTAAAACGTTTGGCCTTAAAACCTAATGATCAGATTCAGCTTGGCCCCAACCTCATAGAAGTTGTGTCGGTTTCCAAAGAG
>Ga0307987_1000699_pt1 | contig 19772 bp, 15 predicted proteins | sample EllFjometagen181_FD_203157 | JGI IMG/M metagenome (GOLD analysis project Ga0307987, IMG submission 203157) | Marine microbial communities from Ellis Fjord, Antarctic Ocean - #181 | ecosystem: Environmental > Aquatic > Marine > Unclassified | place: Southern Ocean | collected 2014-10-08
ACGATGCGTTTAGCGAATTCTGAATTGAGGATAATTTTAAAAAAATTATCCAATTCGTCCTGATACGACCCTTTTGGAAGGTTGATAAAATAATAAATTAATTTGGAAAATGACAGCAGTCTGTTTCTCAAAAAATGTTTTTCAAGAAATCTGTGTTTTTCAAGAAATTCGTCAGAATGAATGATTTTATTGAGGTGCTTGAAGAGTTTGGCACACATATTGCTTAGCAATTCCCGTGCCACAATGATGTAATTTTTCAATTTTTTTTTGACATTTTTTTCTCCTTTTATAGATGTATGCAATTGAATTGATGCCGATATTTTAATTTGTAGCCAGCAATACCAATGCACGGAAAGCAGAATTGAGTATCATTTCTTCTGCATAGATCTATAACAAACAAAAAGTTTGACGACCGTAAGGAACATATGTAACTTCTCAAAAAGTCCGGGGTAAAGGCTCAATTATGCGCCAGAACAAGTCATTTTTGATTTTACAATTTCAGGCAGAGGCGGATATTTATTCTGAAATTCCAGTCTGTCTTTGAGAAAATTCCAGAATGAAATGTCCAATTTGCGACAAGTTTTTTTAAGACTGGTAAAAGTATCCCGGCACCGTTGTCCGGTGTCGCTACGGGTTGATCCGCTTATTTTTCGTTTTTTGACATATTCCCTGATGTCCCTTTCACTTAAATTGTTATGCAGGGGGATATCCGGCCGTTTTAAAACAAGCAACAGTTCGGATTTATTCCGCCACAGGCGTTTTAATGCCAAGTCCAATGAAACAAATCCGGTTTTACGGGTGAAAATCTCGTCAAATCGTTTTTCTAAAGAGTGCTTTTGCGATTTGTCCGGATTTAAGCGATATTTTTTAAGGTCGTTGTAATAATCCCAAATGTCCGCTTTGGTTTTTTCAAGCAGGTTGTTTTGGCACTCGTTAAAACCGATGAGTTTTGTGATGGAGCGTTCGGCATGAACCCAGCATAACCCATGGAGAAACACTTTAAATTGACCGGCGTCATCACTGATAATGGCCAATTCGGGGTTAAACCCATGATCAGTGATGCTACCGATCAATGCGCCTTCCATGACAATTCGTTTGTGACGGTCACTGGTGATTTCCATACGCTTTAAAAATTTAAGCCATTGATTTTTATTTTTAAAAATTTTGTCCGAATGGCGGGTCAGCTTAGAAAATTGATATCCGGGAAGTTTTTGCTTTTCCATATACATGAGGGCCTGCTCGTTTAAAACAAAATCCGTGTGTTGACCGCGTAGCAGGGACAGAAAGTTGATCCGGCTTTTGCTGTCAGTACTCTTAAACCAGGCAAAATATTCATTGCCGATATGTGTGCAGTATCCATTTTTGCCTTTATGACGGGCCCCGGTATCATCCACATTAATGTGGCCCGATTTTTCTAAACCTGTGGCAAGAATATGATCTTTTTCATTGTGGAAGCGGTCCTTATCGTTGATAATGATGTTATTGATTTGACCGGTTGATATATCCACACCCAGTTCATTTAATTGTTCTTTGATAAGCGGCTGAGTGACATGGCAACCATAATACTGATGGAGAATAAAAGCCCTCAGTGTCGATCCAAAATGGCTCCCGGTGACATGCTCAGGCAATTGGCCAACCACATACTCGCCCGAAGGGGTTTTCCATCGCTGGCGCCGGTAGCATGTATTCCAGTTACCGATAATAAGGTCTTGGACAATGTATTCCTGATGGTCTTTTAATTTGCTGCCGTCAGGAAGATTGTCGGGTTTCAGGGAAACCTCTTCATGGATTTCTATCTTCTTTGTTTTGCATTTTTTGGGGCGGTTTTTCCCTGTTTTTTTTCTGTCTTTATTTGAGCGGTTTTTTCCTTCAAGACGAGAAGGTTTAATCTTGGGCCTTGGTTTTTGATTTTTTAACCTTGCGATTTCATCTCTTAATAGATATATTTCCTCCCTCTGGAGTTGAATGAGCTCAAGCAACTCAGCCATTATAGGAGTGATTTGATCTTTAGGTATTTTGGGGATGCGTTTTATGGCGTTCATGTCTGTTACTATAACACGGCTTTTTTCGACCTCCATAGCGGTCTCCCAGGCCACTTTTAATGCTATTGCCACCAATTTTGTCTGGCCACCGGCTTTGATAAAAATAACGACGACTCACCGCCCCTTGTTCGCTACTTTTTCGGGCGGCCTGAAACATTAAAAATATGTCTCCAAAAAACATGTCAAGCTTTTTTTTGTTTTTTTACATTTTTTTATATGGGGTGAGCAATTACTATAAAGTCTATGGTTTTCATTTCCCCGGACTTTTTGAGAAGTTACGAACATATATCATAACAGACTGAAAAATCAATAAAAAAATTCATTATAGACCCTTAAGTTAATGACATTGATTACCAAGTATTCCAAAAGGGATAAAATATGAGTGATGCTTTGCTACATATGGATATAGAACGACTAATAGTTTTTGTTATATTTTTTTTAGTTCTTTATATTTTTCTGAAATTTCTTTTGTTTCTCAAGAAAACAGCTAAAGATAAATTCATTAGGTTTTTATCATCGGCCCTACTTCTCTGTACGGTAATTGTATTATCAGGAGAAATAGTTGTTCGCTTTTCCTATTTTTTGTATTACAAAGAAGTTGATTTTCTGGTTTATCCTTTTCGGGCGTTTACTAGAAATTACATAAACATCAATTGGACACCACAATATTATTTTAAAAACGATGGTGCTATAATTGAAAATGTACCAGTAGTTTATAGGGAGTACCAAGGATTAAATTATTTTAAAGCAACAGAAAATCGTTTAGGGTTTCGTTATCATCCTGTATATAATCAAAGGGATGTTAATATTGTTACTTTAGGTGGTTCATCTACATGGGGACATAACTCGGATGGTCAAACTTATCCGGATTATTTAAAAGATTTTCTATATGATAAAAAATTTAATGTGTTTAACTTAGGGAAAAGAGCACATTGTACTGGACAGTTTATTAACACCCTGAAAAAATTCCAGTTGAACAACAATAAATTAAAAATTGATATCGCTATTTTATATTGTGGACATAATGATTCTGGAAGCCATCATGCTATTTTTCCCGCTTACCATAATTTGGGAGAAGTTTCGTTTTATGACGCAGAAAATTTTTCTCTAATTAAGTATTCATTATTAATTAGAAATTTGTCTTTATTACTGTCCTCAACAAGATCAGAAGAAATTTTAAACAAGCAGCTTTTAAGAAAAACCTTTTTTGACCCAAAAAAATTTCAAAAGGGCCAACAAGTTTTTTTAAGTAGTATTATATCTATAATAGAATACTTACGTTCCATAAATAAAAATATGATGGTTTTATTGGTTCCTGAATATACCAATTATCATGTTTCGTTTTTAGATTTCAAAAAATCGATGAATCCTGAAGATTATATAAAGCCATCCGAGATAGAACTTTACAAAGTAATTAATTATGATTTCTATTTAAAATACAAATCACTGGAAAAAGTTTCAAAACAACTTTCAGATAATGTGCATTTTGTTGATATTGATTTCTTTTCTCCATATTTTCCTCAAGAATTATTAATGGATGGGGTTCATTTAAAACGACGAGGTAATAAGATACTTGCAAAAAAAATAGCAAATTACATAAGGCTCTTAAGGACAGGATCGGAATAGACTCATTATAACGGATTTTGGGGAGGGCTACGATATCCTCCTAAAGAAGCCGAAATTAAAAGGTTATGCAACCAGTTGTCATGATATTTCGATTTGTTTAAACGTTCAGCCGGACTTTGCGAACCATTTAACTTTTTGACCGTTCTCGGATAATATGGCGCAAAATTTTGAATCAACGCCCCCCCTGATGCTTAATTCCGCTGATGACATTGACCATGAAAATATTGACAGCTAAACAGATGCCGGTCCATTCTTTGCATCAACCTGTCTATCATATTGCTTGTTCGGCGCTCTTTGGGAAAATCATACGCGACTTTATATTTATCAATATTTTCACGCAATTTTTTGATTGGATTTGAAATGACGGCAGGCGTTTTTTCTTTTTGACACCACTCAACCAACCTCCGAATCCGTTGGAAGAAGCTGACTTTGGTTTCCGCATAATAACAGTTCCAAAGCTTTGAGGCCGCCTCATGAAATATGTCCTGATGCTTTTTTCGGGCTCTATAACGGATTTTAATGAAAACGTGCAGAAAACAGCAGATGATGACAGAAAAGGGAAACAGGCGGGACCACGTATTTTGAGTGGCTTTCCACCCATCCATATTTATTGTGTCAGGAATATAGTCTGGATTTAGGCATTGGGCCTCCTGTTTGAATACATTGTACGCGTCGCACAACGATTCTTCTCCCGCATCTTTGGATACTGAGACTCCGAGAATACACTCATCGCCGACGGTGGTGGCCACATACGTTTTTTTGCCTAAAATTCGGATATGCTTTTCATCGCTCCCAAGATTCCGTGGTATATCAGATGAATTTCTGACCGTTGTTCCGACAATGCTACTTCGGCCAATGGATTGTTCCATCCGATGCCAATACATCGGATTTTTCCCAAAAACATAGCTTAACGCCCAAAAAGGAACAGCAAACTTTCTCAAGAAAAGAGGTTTCTCTATATCATCAACCATTCCAGTCATATATGGCATAACAAAGGATGGACGAATCGTATATGAAACTCCTGCGATTTCTATGCGACGGATCATAATCGGCAACTTTTTAGCATGATAAATGTCTTTCTTGAGATACCCATTGACAATTCCAGCAGGAAATAATTCCGGGAACAATTTAATTCGATGATCAATGCATTTTCGAAAATCAGCTGGGACATGGATATTTTTTCATAATCCTCTTGTGTAAAAGGCAAACATATGGTTCTATTCTTTTGAAAAGTTGATATTTTATCGGTGTTTTCCATTTAGTTAGAGACCTCCTTGAAGTGGAGGTCTCTAACTATACGATATTACCACTAAAATGTATAGGCTTATTTTCACTTAAATATCAGCACCTTACAGTTCCTCCCCAAAATCCGTTATAATCAGAAAATAGGAATTGCCACGCTGATGATAAACAGAGTGGAAATTAACAATGGGCAATATTAATTCTCAAAAACATAATGCTTTTGTGCCAAAAAAAACCCCCGCTGATCAAGCAAAAGACACCGGAATGGCATTAGTGCTTATCTGTCTGCTTATAGGACACTTCTATCAAACACAGTGTGCCATTATTGCAGGCATAATAATATTGGTCGCAAATATGATCAAACCAGACATTTTTTTGCCAGCGGCGAAGTTATGGTTGGGGTTGTCGCATTTTATCGGCACGGTCATGTCTGCATTTATACTGGCGATTGTTTTTTTTTTAGTAATTACGCCTGTGGGAGTTTTAAGAAGAATCGTCGGAATTGATCCGATGCAGTTAAAAAAATGGAAAAAAGATAGTTCTTCCGTGTTCAAAATTTTAAATAATAAATTTGTGTCACAGGATATTGAAAAACCTTATTGACTGGAGGTTTATATGGAATTTTTAAAGGATTTATGGGGATTTTTAAAAGTGCGGAAAAAATTTTGGCTGTTGCCGTCAATCATAGTTCTGCTTTTATTTGGAGCGCTAATAGTGTTTACAAGCGGAACTGCCATTGCGCCTTTCATTTATACGATCTTTTAGAAAGAAATGTCTGAAACAATCTTGGGAATATCCGCATATTATCATGACAGCGCCGCATGTCTTCTTGTAGATGGAAGGATTAGCGCCGCTGTCCAGGAAGAAAGATTCACACGTAAAAAACATGATGATTCTTTTCCTGCCAACGCCATAAAATATGTTTTGGAAGAATCTGGAATCGAAGTTGAAAATTTAAATACAGTTGCTTTTTATGATAAACCCTACTTGAAATTTGAACGTTTGCTCGAAACCTATCATGCTTTTGTTCCTTTTGGATTAAAAAGTTTTCTTTCCGCAATGCCTGTCTGGATTAAAAAAAAGCTTTTCTTTCGTAAAATACTTTCTGATGAATTAAAAAAAATAGGGGTTCGAGAATATAAGATTTCTTTCCCGGAGCATCATCTATCCCACGCCGCAAGCGCATTTTATCCTTCGCCCTTTGAAAAAGCAGCGATTCTTACAATTGATGGCGTTGGCGAATGGGCGACGACAACAATTGGTTATGGAGAAAACAATCGAATAACAATGCTGAGGGAATTACATTTTCCGCATTCCATAGGCCTTCTTTACTCAGCTTTTACATATTATTGCGGATTTAAAGTTAATAGCGGCGAATACAAATTAATGGGGCTTGCCGCCTACGGCAATCGAACTTCTGAACGAGTCAAAAAATGGAAACAACTTGTTTTAGATGAATTGGTTGATATACGGGAAGATGGCTCGCTTCTCCTGAATATGGCTTATTTTAATTTTGCCGTGGGATTGACAATGTGTCATGACAGCCGCTGGCAAAATCTTTTCGGCATTGAAAAACGAAAACCCGAATCCGAAATTACCCAGCCATACATAGATATGGCTTTTGTCATACAACAAATTGCAGAAGAGATAATTTTCAAACTGGCGCAGACCGCAAAAGAGCTTACAGGATGCGATTATCTGACGATGGCAGGCGGTGTGGCCCTTAACAGTGTGGCTAATGGCAAACTCCTTAAAAAAGGAGTTTTTAAGGATATCTGGGTCCAACCCGCCGCTGGCGACGCCGGAGGAGCAATAGGAGCAGCCTGTGCGGTTTGGCATATTGGAAAAGGGAAACAAAGGGTTGTTAATTCGGATAAGGATGCAATGAATGGCACTTGCCTGGGGCCTCAATTCTACGATGGCGACATCTTCAGGATGGCAAAAAAATTTAACGCCTCTTTTCAGCATTACACTGATTTTAACAAACTTTGCGCTAATGTCTCGGAATTTCTGGATAATGGCAAGGTGGTGGGGTGGTTCCAGGGACGCATGGAATTTGGGCCGCGCGCTCTGGGGAATAGAAGTATCTTAGCGGATCCCCGGAATCCTGAAATGCAAAAAAAACTTAATTTAAAGATTAAATACAGGGAAGGATTCAGACCCTTCGCTCCATCAGTTTTAGAGGAAGAAATGCAGGATTATTTTGATCTGGATAGACCATCGCCATATATGCTTATGGTGGCGCCGGTTCAAAAAAAAATAAGAAAACCTTTCCCCTCAAATTATGACAATATGGCTTTGTATGAGCGACTTTACTATTTGCGTTCAAATGTTCCTTCTGTAACGCATATCGACTATTCCGCTCGAATCCAAAGCGTCAGCCGTAAAACAAATCCGCGTTACTGGAAGTTGATAAAAGCCTTTAAGGAAAGAACCGGCTGTGGGTTGGTAGTCAACACCAGTTTTAATGTCCGTGGGGAGCCGATTGTGTGCGCGCCGGAGGATGGATACAGGTGTTTTATGCGCACAGAAATGGACTGCCTTGTCATGGAAAATTGTCTTTTTAAAAAGACTGAACAGCCTGCATGGCAAGAAAAAAATGCTTAAAAAATGGACGTGGTTTAAAAAGAACAGCTCGGCATGTCGGGAATAAAAAATACATCGTTGATAATTTTGTCATTTTGCTTACTCCTGATGCCTGTGCTGAAATATTTTTGTTTAAATAGCTCTATTTTTGATCTGGGCATTTTCATAAATCATTCCTTTACTATCTTTTCCCATCAGGAATTTTACCGTTCTTTTTTAGGGCATAGCCACCTGCTCTCTTTTCTTTATTCTCTCCTTTTTCATCTCTTTTTTAAAAGTCCCTATGTTCTTCTTCTTTCCCAATCGTTGGCCATATTATCCTCTCTGCTTTTCATATATACCCTTTCCGAACAATACAAAAAATTGCACACCACTGTTTTTCTGCTCTGCTATGCGGTCTGGTATAACGCCCTGTTCGACTTCCACTATGATCATTTAGCGATTCCGCTTACTTTCTGCTTCTATTGGCTTGTCCATAAAGAACAGTATAATAAAGCGCTACTGTGCGCGTCCATCATACCTTTTATCAAAGAACCGTTTGGACTTGTCGCCGCTTTTATGGGGATATACCTTGCTCTTAAAGGAAAAAAATATCTTCCGGGACTTTTTCTTTTTGTTTATGGTCTTGCATATTTTTATGTTTCGACCCGGTATGTTATCCCCTATTTTTCCCCAGGGTATTCAGCGGGGGAGACCCTTTCGACGCATTTTTTGGGCGGCGGATTCATAGACAGCGCTCTTTATCCTTTTGTTCATTTTTTCGATTTCGTAAAAGATATTTTTGGGACCACGAAATGGCTTTATCTTGCCATTTTGTTTGCCTCTTTCGGCGGGATTGTTTTTCTGTTTTCCCCGCTGGAGCTTATACCCGCCATCCCTGTTTTGGGGATATCTTTGCTCTCTACTTTAGATAATTATTACGGATATGCCAACCATTACACTGCGGGCCTGGTCGCGCCTTTTATGGTCGCTTTTATTTATGGACTCCCGAAATTTTTTTTATGGTGTGATTACACGGGAAAACGCATGCCATGTTTGGCCTGGCTTAAGAACAGACGCCATGTTTTGGTTATGATTTTTATTCCCATTGTGCTCAGTCATATCCTTTTTTCTCCATCCCCTTTTTCACGTTTCTTTTGGTTTCATAAAGTTCCGGCATATGATATATCGGCATACATTCCGTCGGAACGAACACAGAATATAAAAAATGCGCTAAAAAAGTATATACCAAAAGATCCTGAAATTTCAGTCAGCTCCCAAAATACTCTGAATTGGGGATATCTGGCGAAAAGGAGATACTATTTTTCATATCCCATGGGAGTGACCGAGCCAGTAAAAATGCCATGGATCGACTCCGACAGCATTTTTGAAATACTCCATTCTTTGATCATCAATGATAAGAGTATTATCAAAACAAAACATATTTTTGCGGACTATGTGGTTGTGGATTTTCAAAGGCCGCTCTATTTAATAGATAAACAAGCGACACGGGAAGAATTTAAAAGTTATTTCCAGGAGACTTTGAAATATTACAAAATAATTTACAATCACGACGGGTTTTATATTATGCAGAGAAAAAAATGAATAACAGCTTCCTGAAATCCAATATTCTGGTTTTGTTGATCGCAAACAGCGCCAATGTTTTTGCATATCTGTTTCAATTTGTTTTAAGCCGATATTTAACTGTGGAAGACTATGGCATATTGAATGCGGTCAATTCGTTGGGTGTTACCGTAGGCGCTCTCATGGGGATCATCCCCTACATTACCGCAAAATATGTCATCGAATTTAAAGGGAACAGAAACAGATCATCTCTATTCATCTATAATTTATCGAGATTTACGCTCGTTGTTTTTTTGGTTCTTTTCGCCTGTATACTCCTGTTTACAAAACAAATTACGTCTTACCTGAACATTTCTGATCCGTTTCCGATATACATATTGATTTTAGGCATGTTTACAGGAATTTTTCTGGGTATTCTCCTCGGATCATTGCAGGGGCTTTTAATGTATGTGAGGGCTTCTGTCAAAGGAGCTTCCGGGGCATTTTTTAAATTTGTGTTTGCATGCATCCTCGTGGTCTGGTGCGGATACAGTTATAACGGGGCTCTTGCCGCTGGCGTTTTGGCGAATATAGTCATCATAGTATGGGCATTTGTCATCATAAACAGGCACATACCATTTGAAAAACCTAAAAATACCTCTCTGCCTTCGGGAACGTATAAACGCATGCTCCAATATGCCCTCCCCGTGGGTTTGATGGGCTTTGCCATTGGTGTGATTACAAATATCGATATCGTGCTGGTCAAGCATTATGCGTCTCCTGTGGAAGCCGGGGAATATTCGGTGGCGGCGATTTTGGCCAGAATCGCCATATTTTTGCCCGGCGTGCTTTTAGCGGTTCTTTTTCCCCAGGTGACCCAGGATGGAAAAGACGGTAAAAGCGCCGTTGGCTCGGTGGTCACCGTCATGCTTTTGACGTTGCTTCTGGCAGGCATCTTTACAGTCGTTATTTTGTTGTTCCCGAAATTCATTATTTCTGTTTTGTTCGGGGCCAAATATGTCGGGGCTTCGGATGTCTTGATGATTATTGCGCCGGCAATGGCGCTTGTGTCCGTTGTCAGCGTTATATTTAATTTTTTTGTCGCCAAACATATTTATAGCTTTTTATATATCACCTATTTTGTTATCATCGGAACCGGCATTGTGATCCTGGGTTATACGCACGGAAGCTCCATGGAGATCGCAAAGACGATTTTATATGGCATCGCGACTTTGACGGCGGGGAACATACTTTTGTTGTTTTTTTATTATTTCAGGAATAAAACCAAAGAGGACTCTTGCAATGCGGTTTTTTAACACGGAAGGTCCGGTTAAATGCGAAAAACATTACTGCATAGAACCATTGGAGCGATTTGGCCTGGAACAGGTATTAACGTTAATTGACAGAGAAAAATATTTTATTCTTCACGCGCCGCGTCAAACAGGCAAGACAACCTGTCTTTTGGCGCTTATGAAATATTTAAACAGGCAGGGGGATTACAAGTGCTTATATATCAACATCGAATCCGCCCAAGGCGCCCGGGGAAATGTTAAAAGAGCGATCAAGGCGATTTTAAATGAATTGGCGACTTCGGCAAGACTTTACCTCAAGGACACCTTTATCAGAGATAGATGGCACGATGTGCTGGACAAAAGCGGCGAAGATACGGCCCTTAATGAAATGCTCACGTTGTGGTCGGAACAAAGCGGCTCTCCCCTGGTTTTGCTGATAGACGAGATTGACGCCCTGATCGGCGACACATTGATTTCCGTGCTTCGTCAGCTCAGGTCGGGATATGCCAGGCGTCCGGAAATGTTTCCACAAAGCATTGTATTATGCGGGCTGCGCGATTTGCGGGATTACCGGATGGATGTTTCTGGAGATAAAACTGAATTGACAGGTGTGAGCCCTTTTAATATAAAGGCGGAATCCCGGAAACTGGATAATTTTACGAAAGATGATATTGGATGCCTTTATGCATATCATACGGAAGAGACAGGACAGACGTTCAACGCCGGAGTTATGGAGTCAATATGGGAGTTGACGAACGGTCAGCCTTGGCTGGTCAACGCTCTTGCCGATGAAGTCACGTTTAAAATGGAAAAAAATCGGGACCGGTCGGTTTCTGTCACAGTGGAGATGATTGAACAGGCAAAAGAGAATATTATACATCGAAGAGAAACCCATATTGATCATTTGGTCGATAAACTTCGCGAAGAGCGGGTCAAACATGTCATGGAACCCCTGGTCGCAGGACTTGAAGTAAAGCAGAACCGTCCTGACGATATTCAGTATCTTCTGGATTTAGGCTTATTAAGAGAAAGCGATCAGGGGATTGTTATTGCGAATGGCATTTACAGGGAGATAATCCCCAGGGAATTGACATACACCACTCAGGAGAATTTTAAACCTCTGTTTCAAACGTTGTGGTATCTTCAAGATGATGGCCGGCTGGATATGGAGAAGCTGTGCTCGGATTTTCAACAGTTTTTCAGAGAGAATTCCGAAAGTTGGATTCAGCAGTTTGATTATCTTGAAGCCGGGCCCCAACTGCTTTTACAGGCGTTTTTACAACGCATAATAAATAGTGGAGGAAGGGTGGAGCGGGAATATGGTCTTGGCAGAATGCGCACGGATATTTTGATAATATGGCCTTATGAAAAGGGAGTTCAAAGAGTTGTCATTGAACTTAAAATCCGATATAAAGATATGGAAAAAACCATTGCGACCGGTCTTGAACAGACCTGGAAGTATATAGACCAGTGTGGCGCTGACGAGGGGCATCTTGTGATTTTTGATCGCAGCAAAAATAAATCCTGGGATCAAAAGATATTTTATCAGGAAAAGGCGTTTAAAAACAAGAAGATTGGAGTCTGGGGTATGTAGCGGTTTGCGCAGACGCCCTGGGGCCAAGCCTTTGTCATTGGCACGCCAAAATCAGGGAATTCAGGCTGGATGCGGAAAAATAGTCTTGATTTTAAGATGGGAAACAATTAATGATGAGCCATTATGATGAAGTTTAAAGCATATTTTACAGAAAAAATAAAGAGGGAAAAAGTTAGAGTATCGCCATTTTTTTCAACATTATTGGCGCTATTGACCGTTGTCATATGGATAGCGTCGGGAGCATCTGTCTCATACGCAAAAGAAAACAGCCAAACAACGGACATCATGGTTTCCTCCGGCTTTAAAGACTCGAATGTAAAATACATTCAAAGCATTGAAGACGGGCAATTGACTCTTGAAAATAAAACCGAATTCAGGGTCAAGGCAAAGATAGAGCCTGTGGTTGGAGATCGCGAAACCATATTCTCTGAAAAAAAGCTTCATATCTCCAGAGATGAAGTCGTGTGCGTGGACTATCCGTGCCAAAAAAAATGGGAGTTTGATTTTTCAAAAGATGAAGAGTTTGATTTTATAGATTTCCCGAAGTTTCAGCTTGCATGGAAGGAGTCTTTTGTCGGAAATACTCCGGGTATTACAGTGAACGCGTTTTTTCAAAATTCAGATTGCCAGGAGACCAATGGGTGCAAAGACATTCTGATCACCGGCAGTTATGGCCCAGGCAAAGAGAATCCGGAACTGACGGAAATAAAAACCGTAAATATGGATTATGCCGGATTGACACAAAAATCAAGGGGATATCTCGCGAAAAGGGAGCATGGATTCAGCGCGGACAGCCATTGGAGATATGACAAAGACGGAAAAAATTTGGTCATACAGTCAAGGGTGGACATTCCTTTAAGCGAATGCCAGGCGATAAAATTTTACCTGGGTTCTGACTATCAACCGGAAAAAATCCAGTTTTCCGTGGACACGGATGGCGATCTGGATCGGGACCTATTTCTGCTGTGGGAGCAGTTGGATATCAAACGTTATAAGGAAAATGGTCAAGATGTGATATATCTGGATTTGCACCGGGCTCTGAAAAACGCCGGCGCCGACATCGAAAAGGGGATTTTGCTTGAGCCCATTATCTTTATCCCCACGGATATTTCATCTTTCAAAAAGAATAAGCCGATTAAAAAGATCGTATTCGGCGTGCCTTCTGAACATTCAGATCATGTCGTCTCTCCCAAAGTTGAGAATCAACCAAACAACCCAAATGTGCGGGCGCTGGAATTCGATTTTACCCAATCTCCCTTATTGAGAGACATGTGGGACGTGAGATTAAATAAAATAGAAATGACAGCGGATTTCAATTCTCCCCAAATTTTTTCATGGGAAACAGCAAGGTTGATTGATACGCTCAGCGACAAGGTTCCCGTAGCGTTGTTTCAAAGTGGCGCCGCCTTGAAAAAATGGTCAAAGAATATGCCGCCGATTGGCAAACATGAGGTCATCACATCATTTGCCCCGCTTTTCCATATGGAAAATAAAAAAGGCATTGGAACTCGCCCGCAAAAAACAAATATTAGATACAAAAATGAAGACTTTCAGGACAGCCATCTTGAAATAAAAGTAAAAAACGCATGGTATCAGATTGACGGGGATAAACAGACGCTTAAGATAAAAGGAATATTTACAGGGGAAAAATCCTCCATTGATCTTAAAATCGGGAAGTTTTCAAAATCTTGCTATATTAAAATTAAAACGAAAAACATGGATGATATTGTTGTGCGCAGGGTAGGCAAGAGAATTTTCAATCTTCCATTTGCATTTTTGAGCGGAGAGAAGGGTTTGTATCTTGAAAAAGACACGACTATTCTCTTTGGCGTAAAGAATGAACCCATTGTGGCGGACACTGCGACCCCTCTGATAAGGGAACATGCCGCTGCGCCACAGAGGCATGCGCCCCAGGAAAAGTATAAAACATGGGAGTTTGACATTGAGGCAAGCAGAAAAGGATTTTTTGAATATAATAAAACGTCTGAAACGTCCGAATACACCGCGCAGTATTTTTATCCATCCGAGCCGGTTGTAAAAAAAAGACTATGGGCGTCATACAAAGGCGATAAACCGTTAAGAGGCTCTCTGGAGTATTTTGATCATAAAAAAGCCGATCCCTCCCAGATGGAAAAATCGGAGCCTGGGCCATTGCGCGTTGAAAATGATTATAATATCCGGCAGGTTGAACAGACGGTCAACATTAGAAAATATCGCACGACACAATCTATGATCGTGGGCAAGCTTTACGCCGGAGATGTGGTTAAGATTGGGAAGTTGAAAAACCGATGGCGCGCCGTGTTCCCGATGGATCAAAATGGCGAGAACGAAGCCGAAGCCATGGGATATGTGTATGATCCTTTGCTGAAGCCCGTCTCGGATATTATAGGAAAGTTGGGCGTTGAAGTCAGGCCGAATTCGGATTTTGGGAAAACAGAAAGTGAATTGACCCACGGGTCCATTGATTCATTTCACAAAAAGAGTATGGATCTCTTTTTTGATAAAAACAACCCAAGCGGTTTTCTGGAAATGGAGAGGGGCGGCAGAATCATCGGTTTTAAACCCAAAAAAAATCTTGATCTTGATTCTGATGCTGAATTTGAGTATGAGCTGACTCTGTTTGATGTGACGATGGAGATGATACACGAAAATAATTTGTCAAACATCGACTGGTGGGATTATGAAGAAAGCATCAAACTGGCCCCTGAAAGCGGCGGAATAATGGTGGATGCGGAAAAAGATCGGGCATATCTTTTCAAAGCCAGGCCAAAACAGAATCTGTGGGCATTCACTCTTGGCGACAAACAATTTTTAAAACCGGTTTCATTCAGCGCGAAAGAGCATATCCCCCCAGGCTGTTCCGGGAAATTGTTTATAAACGGCGAATGGATTGATATTGAAAATAATGACGGCGTGATCAAGCTGAGCCAGTATTCGCCGATCAAGAATTTTTTATTTATAATAGAGAGTTTTGACAATAGCAATGCCTACAAAATAAAGACGCCTGTGATGCGCGTGATGGGTGTCAAACATACTTTGTCCGATGAGATGGACGCGTTAAAAATTAATATCGGAGATTCAAACATCCTGGTTTCTCTGGCAGATATCTCCAGAGAGAGCCATTCCTGGACGTCGATGGGAAGCATTGAATTGCCTGGCGGAGAGCATTTTATCTCCACAGAAAGCTCAAAATATTTCAAAGTAGACGCGTTGTTTCTTGAAACAGATCATTTTATCCCGTTTGCCACAGAGGATGAAACGGAAAAAATTGAATCAACCTCATTGATATCAAAGCTGATTTGGCTGGCTGTGAAACTGATTCTATTGGCGGGATTGATGCTGATTGTCTATTGGCGCAGAGAAAAAATCAGAAAAGCGGTCCGCATGATATGGAATCCCTTTAAAACAGGGTTTCTCAAATACTACCGGTTTGTGCCGGATGAAGGCTGGGCTGTTTTGTGGCTTACGGCAGGCAGCGGGCTTTATTCTTTGAGTCTGATGCATAAAGCGGGGGGAGAAAATTATGCGGCGACATTTGGCGGAATTTTTATTGTGATCGGGCTCAGGCACCTGTCACTCCTGTTAAAAGGATGGGTTATGAAAAAATTCCGGACGATTGGAGAGTCCGTATATCGAACAGGCAGCGCTCAATTTTTTGCATGGGCCATTATTTTGCTTGTATTCACGGCGCTGTTCGTTGCGTTCAGAATGGAGGCCATTGCCGAACAGATCGCCATCATCGTTTATTACCTGCTTGTCGCGGGTGTGGTTGGAGAAATAATAAATTTAAAAAAGGAGAAAAGAAATGAATCTTGCTAATCTTGCGGTTTTGTTGAACAGCGTTGTTTTTTTTATCATCGGAATCTCATTGTTTATTCTGATCATAAAAGTGGCTAATTTTGTGGAGAGTGTTGGGAACTCCCTCTTTCCTCAGATAGAAAAAAAAGAGGGAGAGGGAGAAAAACAAGCGTAATGGGCAATGAGGTTATGAAAATAATCTCCATAACGTCATTTGCACACCATTGATCTGAGCAGAAAAAGTATTTTCAGCAAAATAGTCGCGGATGAAATGGCTGATGCGGCGCCTCCGTCCAAAAGAGAGATAAAAATGGGAAGCAACATGGTTCTGCATGATTTTTTCAGGTTTCCGGGAGGAGGGGAAAACGTCGCCATGGCCCTTGGGGAACATTTCAATGCGGATATTTTGACCAGCGAGATAGATGATAAAACGTTTCCCGAGGGTTATTTCCAGACAGCCGCCCCGAAAATTATTGGCGGCGGCTCATTTTTGTTAAACAGATGGTCCAAAACCATCCATATCTCAAAACAGTTTGAAAGCATCCAGTCGACGCATGTGGATCACGCTTTTTTCAGCGGTTCTCTGTCGATTTTGGCCCAAAAAAATATCGTGGGCCGGAAAATATTATATTGCCACACCCCTCCGAGAATACTGTTTGATCAGAAAGAATTCTATATCCGAAATCAGAAGGCGCTGGCAAGGCCGTTATGGCTGCTTATGCTGAGCGGATATAAAAAGAAATATATTGAAGCGGCAAAAGCCATGGATATCATCGTGGCCAATTCCGTGAATGTCCAAAAAAGAATTCGAAAATACATGGGCATGGATTCGGAAGTCATCTATCCGCCAGTGGAAACCGGCGCGTTTAAATGGATGGCAAGTGGAGATTATTATCTTTCCACAGCAAGGACAGATATTTCAAAACGCGTTGAAATCATTGTGAAGGCGTTTATCCGCATGCCGGATAAAAAATTGATTGTCACATCAGGCGGCTCTGAGCTGGAAAAGCTGAAAAAGATGGCCCGTGACGCAAAAAATATTTTTTTTACCGGGTGGGTTGAAACGCATGAAATGATAAAGTTGATTGGGCATTGCATGGCGACCATCTATATTCCCATGGATGAGGATTTTGGCATGAGTCCAGTGGAATCCATGGCCGCCGGAAAACCGGTCATCGGGATTGGGGAAGGGGGGTTGCTCGAAACCATCCGGCATGAATGCACGGGCGCGCTTATTGAGGCGGACGGTATGAAAAACAGGCCTGAAAGCGATATGATCCATAAATTGATGGCTGCCGTTCGTTTTTTAACCCCAAAGCGGGCCCTTGAAATGCGGCGCGCATGTCAATTGCGAGCGCGCATGTTTTCACGCGATATTTTTTTTAAAAAAATGGATGAGATGATTGCGAGGCTATCTGGTTCTTCTCATAAAAAATATAATCCCCAAACCCAATAAAAGAGTCAGGAGACCTTCCGTTCCCACCGTGGCCCAGGCGGCTCCCATGGTTTTATATTCCGGTATCACCCACATATTTAATCCCACATTAAAAACAGCGGCGCACAGCGCCGATATGGCATAAAATTTTTCTCGGTTTAATGCGATCATGGCTTGGGTCAGTATGTAATTTGGCATAATAAAGACCAGGGCTAACAGGATGATGGGCAACAGTCTTTCCGCAAGGGCATACCCGTCTCCATAGGCCAGTTTTATCAGGAAAGAAGACGTGAAATATCCGGCTACGACAATGGCCGCCGAGAGAGCGGACATGCCAGCCAACATTCGGAAAAGCGATCGCTTGAAGTCGCGTTGATTCCGCCACCGCAACCGCAGATGACGAAAACAGATGTTCGCCACAGGAGTGAGCAGAAGAATAATCCCATCCAACGCTCGATAAGCCGCCGTGTAATTTCCAACCTCTCCATGATCGGAAAGCAAATGGAAGAGAATAATGATGTCGATTCTGAAGTAGAGAGTGGTGGAGGCGTCGATGACCAGAAACGCAAGGCATGCCCGCCAGACCTTTTTGGGAGGAAGAGAAAATGACGGCGTGAAAAAAGACTTCCATTCAGAGCTGATGAGAAAAACGATGACAAGGCCCGTAGCCCAGGAGAGGAACAGAACCATTGGCTCCGGTTTAATCCAGAATATTCCGGCGATGATGACCAGCGCCGTGGTTGTTCTACAGGTCGCTTGCCATGCCGCCTCTTTTTTAAACCGTCCGTTCCCCTTGAGCCGTGATGAGACAATATGGGTCGCGCAGACCAGAGCCAGGCACAGCATGGCGGACGAAAGGGTAGCCTTTTGTTGCGACGGGATAAAAAAAAGGATCAGCAATCCGCAACCGGTGACAAACAGAATATGAGATAAGGCCATGCGAACAAGATCGTCGATGGAGCAGCCCATGTTTTGGGTGGGCGACACGCATTCCCTGAAGATCAGCGTTTTGAACCCGCCGTCCTGAGCCATGGCAAATAATGACGCCAGGGTCAGCGCATAGCTGTAGATTCCAAAATTCTCGGGTCCAAGAATCCGGCCCAAAAAAAATATCAATAATGATGAAATAGCCGCCGTATATGCCACGGCAATCCACTGGCTTCCAAGCGCTTTAATATTATTCATCGGTGTAAACGCAACATTCCCCGCATCTTTTCAACAAACAGATTCACCCGAAATTTTTTCGCTCGCTGTTGGCACGCCTGGCGCATATCCATCGCCCGCCCAGGCGTCATGGCGCCCACGGCCTCTATGACATCCTCTTTTGTCGGATTTGCCTTTGTCAGAATCCCGGTCTCACCATTTTTCACCGTTTCAAGGAGGCCGCCTTCCCTGGACCCGATCACCGGTTTTCCGGCGGCCATGGATTCCACTGGAGACATCCCAAAATCCTCATCCATGGGGATGTAGATGGTGGCGATGGCCTTTCCCATCCATTCCCTGAGTTTTTCTTCATCGGTCCATCCCGTAAAAATAATATTTTTTGCCCCCCCCGCCTTTTTTTTCAAACCATCGTATTCCGATCCCCCGGATGTGACCACCAGTTTTTTCTCCGGCATCTCCTTGAATGCGTCCACAATGATATCCACTCGTTTAAACGCTTCCAGTCTGGCGGTGGACAGATAATACCCGTTTTGCCCCATGAATTTGAATGTCTCGGTTTCACATGGGGGGTGGACAATGGTGGAATCGGCCCCGATATATTTTTTCAGTCTGGATTGGGTGTTTTTTGAATTTGAGACGATCCCATCCATCATGGCGAGCGCCGCCTCGTATCGCGGCCGGACATACGACACCAGGGCATTCAAGGCGGGTCTTTGCCAGGCCGGGATCAGGTCCATATAATAGTCTTTCAGATCATAGGCGAATCTTGGGATGGTGTGGCAATATAAAAAATTGGGGCCATTTTTCCGGTGGGCCACGGCCAGGGGAGCTGCGGTTCCGCTATAGAGCGCCCATGGATAGTCGGATATAAATCGGGTTTTTGTTTTAAAGGCCCGCATCAGTTTGATGACCCGCCATGCGGGGATATGGGTTTGGGTTGAGATCGAATGGAGAGTGAGACCGGCGAGTTCTTTTTGAAAAATGGCGCTTTTTTCCTGGTAGCCCACGCAGAGCTCGGCATGGGCCAGGGCGTTGGCCAGAATCAGAGTCAGTCGCTCGGCGCCCCCGGCGCAAGCGAAATAGTCGTAGAGAATGATTCCCGAATGGTTGTTCATGCGTCGAGTCTTTTTTAAAAGGGAAAATACATGTGTGATGGATCGCCATGTGTGACTTATTTTTTATATGTTTATCAATGTCCGCTCCATTTGTAAAGTGGATTGTTCTTTCGCGCTATAATATCGATTGCCAATAACAACAAAGTAGGGACAGGCAAATAGTACTTGACATGCTTGTCCGGCAATGATAATTTATTTTTTATATGTAAAAGTAGAAAACAGGAGGGAAACTATGCCAAGAATAGCAAGAATGCTGAACGATGGGGAAAAGACCATTTATCATGTTATTTCCAGAACCGCTCTGGACGGTTTTCCATTCGGCGAAATCGAAAAAGA
>Ga0307987_1000700_pt1 | contig 19733 bp, 21 predicted proteins | sample EllFjometagen181_FD_203157 | JGI IMG/M metagenome (GOLD analysis project Ga0307987, IMG submission 203157) | Marine microbial communities from Ellis Fjord, Antarctic Ocean - #181 | ecosystem: Environmental > Aquatic > Marine > Unclassified | place: Southern Ocean | collected 2014-10-08
GAGGTGATCGACGGCCTGTTGTGAGCCTGCGACGTCGCGAATGTGTCATGATGGAAACCCGCCTTCGACGACGTCTTCGTGCGTCGAGGCCGGCCCTCTGGGAGGACCCATGACCACGCGCATCTCGATCTTGCTGATCCTCGGCCTGTCCCTGCTCGGTTGCCCACCCAAGGACGACACGGCCCTGCCCCCTGATGGCGACGCCGATGCCGACACCGACGCGGACACCGACACCGACACCGACGCCGACGCCGACGCCGACACCGACGCCGATGCTGATGCGGACGCCGACACCGACGCCGACGCCGATGCCGACACCGACGCGGACACCGACTACACCGAGCTGAAGTTCGACGCCGACGGCAAGATCGGCACAGCCGACGCCATCGATCCCGCCGGCGATCGCGACCTGTTCTTCGTGCAGCCCGACCCGGGCACCTTCGTGCAGGCCTTCACGGCGTCGTACATCTACGACGAAGACGGCGTGCCCGACACGGTCATGCGCCTGTACGACTCGGTCGGTACCTTGCTCGCCGAAGGCGACGACTTCCCCTACTGGTCCTGGGGCACCGACTCGTCATTGTACTGGCAGGCCACCGACGCCGACGGCTACTTCGTGGAGGTCCTCGAGTGGTCCGACTGGGCCGGCGAGACCCCCGCGGGTGGCAGCCGCTACGACTACGATCTGTACCTGAACCAGTTCGAGGTGACCGACTACGAGTGGGCCGCCAACGACACCACCGCCGAAGCCGACACGATGTACGACGACGCGGCGGTCTCGGAGCACGACAGCCTCTGGTACTACTACTGGCTGTTCGGGGAGGTTGCTACGGACCAGACCTACGCCCTGCAGCTGTTCGGGGAGATCGAGAGCGCGGGCGACGTGGACACCTGGACCTTCGAGGTGGAGTCGGGCTCCGAGGGCAACTACCTGCACGTGGCGTTCTGGAACGAGTTCGTGGGCGAACTGGCGCCGCTGGTGTCGGTCTACGACAAGCGCGGCACCCTGCTCGCCCAGACCACCGACCCCGGGTACACCACCGACTCGATGGTTTGGTTCCACAACCCCGGCGCCATCGTGCTGCTGGCCGATGTGGGGCGCTACTACATCACGGTGGAAGACACGGCCGGCGACGGTGGTGTAGGCGCGGGCTACTTCTACCCGCTGATCATCTCGGGCCCCTGGTTCTTCAACGAGGACCCGACAGAGGTCGAGGACAACCATCCCATCGAATCTGCCAATGCCTTGAGCGTCGCCGAGAGCACCACCACCAGCGGCTACTACTACGGCATCTGCGCTGGCGCGCTGGACTCCACCGACGACTCCAGCGACAACTTCAGCCTCACCGCCGCCGACACCGACGGCCTGAGCGGCAAGTACCTGAGCGTCTACGTGGAGACCGCCATGTTCGGCTCACTGCTGGACGCCCAGCTCAGCATCTACGAGGACGACGACGGCACGATGACCCTGCTGGACACGGCCTTGATCGACCCCGGGGGCGCCTCGGCGGACGACCCGGCCGTCCACGACCTGCTGCTGGCCAGCGACAACGACATCTACTTCGCCATCGAGCACGAGACGGGGGCCGCCGACGCCGACGCCGCCCGCTTCTACTTCGCCCAGGCGGTGGTCTACGACACCCCGATCAACTGATCGGGGCGCCCACGCCTACTCCACCGCTCGCACCCTCACTTCCTCCAGCAGCAGCTGGTCGGCGTCCACCACGAAGGACGAGCGCAGCGCCACGTGCGCGTCTCCCACGCGCACCAGCACGGTGACGTCGTCCACATAGGGCTTCCAGACGAAGGCCCCACCCGCAGCGACGGTGCAGGCCTGCTGCAGCTGGTCGGGGCTCATGGGGAGCGCTTCGGCCAGGGCTGCGGGGATGTGGGCGACATCGGCAGGGGTGAGCAGCTGCAGGGCACAGGCGGGGTCGCTGAGGGTTTCGCTCAATCGCTCCACCGCACCGGTCAGGGCGGGTGAGGCCTGGGGCAGGCCCGAGGTGGGCCCGAGCGTGGGGTTCTTCAGCCGGATGCTGGGGGCGAGCCAGCGCACACGACCGTCGGCCAGCACCACCGCCGAGCCCCGCAGGTAGCCAGGGCCCGTGCCGTCGCCAGCGGCACCCTCGACCTCGAGAACCGTCATGACCACCTGGATGTCCGAGCCCAACGCCGCGAGCTGCTGGGCCACCTCGGGCTTGGTCTCGGTGATGCCAAAGCCTCCGCCGCTCCAGCAGAAACGCGGATCCACCGGGTGACCTTGGGCAGCGGCCACGATGGCGCTGGAGACATCCTGGATGAGCTCCGTCAGTGCCAGGTCCCGCGGGTCCTGCTTGGCGCGGCGCCTGGCGTCGGCTGTCCCCGAGAGCAGGAAGGTGGTGGCGAACAGGAGGATGGTGCGAGGGATAGCCAACATGGGGGTGACCGAGGATCAGGTGTTGTGGTTGACCCTCACCATCTCACAGCTGTCCAGCTCCGAAGCTTCTCCGTAAGCTCCCCACCCTTCGTGTCGTTACCAGGCTACCTGTCCTGTCCGCCTGTGGTTCCTACACAGCAGCGTCCTCTACGGAGTCGTCACCATGAAGATCAGCCCCGTCAAGCAGTCCCGCCGGCCCGCCTACCCGGACCGCCGTCGCGCCCGCACCCTGGCCCTCGGCTTGCTCGCGCTGGTGGGTTGCGGCGACATGATGCCTCCCCAGGCCCACGGCGCCCACGGCTCCCAGGCTTGCCCCGGTGACATGCAAGAGCCCGCCGCCCAGCCCGCTGCTTCGCCGGCGGAAGGCACAGCGCCCGTCAAGGCCGAGCCTTGCACCATCCCCGAGGTAGGCGCCGATCCCCACGTGGTCCCCGAGGGGCACATCGGTGGCGAAATGCCCGTCCCCGATCCCTTGGTGGCGCCCGAGGTGGTGCCCATGAACGTGCTGGGCGACATGGTGGAGCCACACCCCGATCCGGCCGTCATCCCCGAGGTGGTGCCCGGCCCCGTGCCCGGCGACGTCACGGCTGTCGATGGCGACATGCCCATGATCGACGGCGACATGCCCATGGTCGACGGCGACATGGTAGAGCCGCATCCGGAGCCGGAGGTCACGCCCGATCCCGAGGCGGAGGTCCAGGTGCCACCGGATCACGACTACCGCGTCGCTGGCGGCATGCCGGCTCCCAACTTCGAGCCGGCGCCCGAGCCCCAGCCCGAAGCCGCACCTGTTCCCGAATCGGCCGACGAGGACTGAGAGCCATGAAGCGTCACCCGGTCCAACAGCGCCTCGTCCCCGACTACCCCGACCGCCGCCGGTCCCACTGGGCCGTGGGTGTGCTTGCCATCGGCTCGGCCTTGAGCGCTGGGACCCTGTTGGGCTGTGAGACCCCAGCTGAGCCCTCGCCCCATGTCGAAGGCGTCAACGCCCTGCCAGGCGAGATGCCCGCCGTGGATGGCGACATGCACGTCGCCGACCCCGACGTCCCACCGGATGTCCTGCCAGATCCGGTCATCCCTGAGGCGGAGGAGGGGAGCGTCGAGATCGTCGAGATCGAAGGTGACATCGCCATGCCTCACCCGGAGCCCATCCCCGGTGGGATGCGCGCTCCCGGGCACCTGCAAGTCACGCCGGTGGATGCACAGCCCGTCCAACCCATGCCCGGCGAGCCCGTTGCGCCCTCCGAGCTCGAGCCGGCCCCCGAGTAGACCCTCCGCCACCACGGCGAAGGATGGCGCATCCTGCCGCGCCATGACGGAGCCGGGCCGCCGCGTTCCGCCACCACGGCGATGGATGGCGCATCCAGGCCCGCGATGGCGGAGCTGGGCCGCCACATTCCGCCGCCACGGCGAAGGATGGCGCATCCAGGCCCGCAATGGCGGAGCCGGGCCGCCACATTCCGCCACCACGGCGAAGGATGGCGCATCCAGGCCCGCAATGGCGGAGCTGGGGCGTCGGAACCGGACAAATCAGCGATGGATGAACCATCCAGGCCCGCATTGGCCGCTTCAGCGGAGCAGAACCGGCCAAATCGTCGCCGGATAAACCATCCATCCCCGCGTTGGCCGCCTCGGGATCCAGAACCGGACAAATCGTCGCCGGATAAACCATCCATCCCCGCATTGGCCGCTTCGGTGGGCCCAAGTGGCGGACCATACTGCTCGACTATCGCCACTCCTGGAGCCACCATGTAGCGCCGTTCCCTGGCTGGCTGGCTGGCTGGCTGGCTGGCTGGCTGGCTGGCTGGCTGGCTGGCTGCTCGCCCCGCGCCGGCCTACGCCGACCGCCGCAGCGCCCCCTGGCGGTGGGCCTGCTCTGCCAGGGCGGCGCTGGGTAGCGCTGCGCTGGTGGGCTGCGAGACCAACTCGGAGACGTCCTCCGATGCCGGCCTGCTCGGTTCCCTGCACGATGAGTTCTTGGTGGGTGACTTGCCAGCCGCCGACCCGGACGCCTCACCGCAGCTCTCCGCCGAGTCGGAGGCCATCCGACGCCCGGTGCTGTAGGGCATCCCTGGCGGGATGCAGGCACCCATGGAGTCGCAGCCCACGCCGGTGGAGCCCCAGGCTGAGCCGGAGCCGAGCGCCGAGGACTGAGCCGCTCTAGCGAGAGGCTGACGCCTTCGGTCTATACTCGTTCTGTCTCCTGCCACCTGGAGCTCCCATGAAGCGCCGTCCGGTCGATCATCGCCCCGCGCCCGCCTACCCCGATCGCTGGGCCGCTCGCCTGGCCCTGGGCCTGCTTGCCCTGTCCAGCGTGGGTCTGGTGGGCTGCGATGCCCTGACGGGCTGTGGCGACCAGAACTCGGGGAACCAGCGGCTCGCAGGCGCTCCGCCCGAGCTGCACGCCGGTGGCGAACCCGTCGCGCCAGATCAGGTTCCGGTGGTGGACCCCGACGTGCACGCCGATCCCGTCATCCTCGAGGTGGAGGACCACCCCGTCCCGGTCCCCGCCGAGCTGGAGTCGCTGCCCGGCGAGCCAGTAGCGCCCGCCGAGCGGCCTGCCGAGCTGCCCGCCGCGGAGTGAGCGGGATCGCCTCTTGACGGTGGGTCAGAACTGACTATCCTTGCACGGTCAGTTCTGACCTTCCCGTACCGGAGGCTCCCATGACCCACACCGATCACCGCCGCTTGGCCCTGCTGGGCCTGCTTCACCACACCGGCGCCAACGGCTACCAACTCCACGCCCACGCCTCGGGTATGGGCATCGTGGGACTCGAGAAGTCCGCCGCTTACAACCTGCTGGACACCATGGTGGGCAAGGGTTGGCTCGAGCTTGCGCCTCCTTGCGACGGCGGCCGCTCGAAGAAGTGCTACGCGCTGACCGACGCTGGTCGAACGGCGACGCTGGAGCTGATGCGCGACCAACTGGTCCAAGCGTCCGCGCCGGACTTTCCCAGCCTCATCAGCCTGTGCTGGCTCAGCCTGTTGCCGCCGGATGATGCCCGGGAGTTGCTGGTTCAGCGCGGTGCTCATCTCGAGGCCGAGCTGCAGGCCCACGGCCCGGATGAGGCCCACGGTGGCGTGATCGGCAAGGTGTTGAACCACATCCGCGCGGTGCGGGCCATGGAGCTGGACCTGGTGGACGAGATCATCGCCGAGCTGGACGTGGGGGGTGAGGCATGAGCCGCGCCATGCAGGGCAAGGTCGTCGTCGTCACCGGCGCCAACTCGGGCATCGGTCTCGCCACCGCCCAGGCGCTGGCGGGGTTGGGTGCCACGGTGCTGGCCTGTGGCCGCAGCGCCGAGAAGATCGAAGCCGCCGTGACCGAGATTCGTACCTCCACGGGCAACGCCGAGGTGCACGCCCTGGTGGCGGACCTCAGCGTGATGGCTCAGGTGCGGGATCTGGCCCAGGCCATCCGCGAGCGCACCGACCGCGTGGACGTGCTGATCAACAACGCGGGCATCGGCAGTGACCGCAGGGTGATGACCGAAGACGGCGTCGAGCTCACCTTCGCGGTCAACCACCTGGCGCCCTTCGTGCTCACCACCGAGCTGCTCCCCCTGCTCGAGGCTTCGGCCCCAGCGCGGGTGGTCACGGTGTCTTCCGCCATGTACACGTCGGTCAAGGCCCTGGATCTCGAGGCCCTGGTCTACCGGCGTGACGGGTATGCCTTCCAGGCCTCCTACGGCGAGACCAAGCTGGCCAACGTGCTGTTCACCCGCGCCTTGGCCCGTCGTCTCGAGGGCACCGGGGTCACCGCCAACTGCCTGCACCCCGGGGTCATCGACACGGCCTTTGGCGATGACGGCGACCTTCACGGGTTCAATGCCCTGATGTTCCGGGTGATGAAGTGGTTCCTGCCCGGGCCGGCCAAGGGCGCCGAGACCTCGGTGTACCTGGCCAGCTCCCCAGAGGTGGAGGGTGTGAGCGGGCGCTACTTCGAGAAGTGCCGCGAGAAGGACATGAGCCCCCTGGCCCAGGACGATGCCTTGGCGGATCGGCTGTGGGAGCGCAGTGAGGGGTTGGTGGCGGGGTAGGGCGGCGTGGCTTCGACATGGCGAGCGAGGATGCGCCATCCAACTCCGCGATACGTTCTCGCACCCGGAGGCTCCGTGCGCGCGCTGTATGTCATCCTCGGCCTGCTCTTCACCCTGCTGGTGGCCGGGGCTGGCGCTGGTGCCGGGGCCATCCATCACGCCCACCAGAACCGCGAGCGACGCATCGTCGAGCTCGAGCAAGACCTCCCGGCCTTACTCTTCGCCGACCCCCTGGATGCCGATCAAGCCTGCGCCATCCTCGAGCTGTACCTGCTGTCCCGCCCCATCGACCAAGCCCTGGCGGTGGACTGTCGGGCGGCCAAGCTCGACGCCACGGGCCATGGCGTGGTGCGGCTGGTGGGCACCATCTACGCCTCCAGCGTGGACAATGCCCTGCTCGGTGGCGGCTTCGGCACGCCCCACTGTCTTGCCCTGAGCGAGGACGGCTGGGCGGTGGTGGGCCAGGCCTGGCGTATGGACGAGTGTGTGTTCGACGCCGAGGGTGGCAGCTCTGCCGACGCCATCGCAGCGGCCGCCGGCGAAATGGTGGACGCGCGTCGGCGCGCCATGGCCGAGCATGCCATCTTCGGGGTGCGCCAGGCTTTGGCCCGCTCGGACTCGGTGCCCGCGGTCTGCGAAGGCCTCGAGCCTGCCAGCGGCAAGGCCGTGGGTCTGGTGGACACGGACGTGTGGAGCCTCGATGGCTTCGGAGAGCAAGGCGGTTTCTGGCGCAGCGTCACCTCGCCGACCTTCACAGCCTGCGTCGACGGCGAGGAACCCAGCAAGTACAGCCTGGGCTGCGGGCTCGATGAACCCTGGCGCTACGTGCTGGTGCTCGACGCTGCCACCAAGGCCCCCCCCCAGGCCATCGGCCACGACCAGTTCGTCGGCGGCGACTACCAGGCCACCCTGAAGCTGGTGGACATGGATTCGCCCCGGGTGATCTGCGCCCGCCCCGTGCAGCTCTCTTTGGATGGCACGGTGTTGCTGGCCCCCGGAGAATGGATCGTCAACCACTACCATCAGCGCATCCAGGCCAGCCTGTGCGAAGAGGTGGAGCAACTCTCCAGCGGCCAGCTGGCCCTCGATCCCTACTGGGCCTGCGACTGAGTCATCTCGAGATAGGATGTCCCCATGCGCACACTCAACATCCTTGCCCTGCTCCTGCTCACCGCCTGCATCACAGGTGGTGTGAAGACCGACGACACCCAGCCCGAAGGTGACACCCAGCCCGAGGGCGACACGGACACCGACGCCGACGCCGACGCCGACAGTGACACGGACAGCGATGCGGACGCGGACGCCGACACCGACGCGGACGCCGACACCGACGCTGACACCGACCCCTGCTCTGCGGTGATCCCCGCTGACGTGGAAGTGGTCCTCTCCGGCAGCGCCGGCTCGGGCAGCGGCAACAACATCGAAGCCTGGATCTGCGCTGGTGGGTCCTACGCGACCAACGGCAACCAAGGAGTGTTCTACCTCGAATCCGGCGCCACCCTGCAGGCCAGCGGCAACCAGACCACCGCCTGGGTGCCGGCTGGAGCTACGGTGTTCATCAGCGGCAACAGCGCCACGGTCTACCAGGAATTGGGCGCCACTGTGCAGATCAGCGGCGGCAGCGAGACCATCGTGGAGTGCGACGACGTGCGCTTCGACGGCAGCGCGGTGGCCGGCGGCTGCTGACCGTGCGGTGGTTGGGGTCGAGCGTCGTGCTGGTGTTGGTAGCGTGTCCTGGACCGTCCCTCGACTCGAGCACCCTGCGGGAGTGCGAGTGGGAGTCTCCGTGCTGGCCGGATGGGACTGTCCAGGTTGAGCGCGAGCGCAGCTTCCCCGAACCGGTGACCATCGACGCGGGGCCGGAGATCCTCGAGGTCGGTGACCTTTCGGGCTCCGGCACGCCCCAGATCTACGTCGGTACCGCCCACACTGTGACCCGCCTGGACGGTGCGGGCTGGGGCGTGGCCACCGAGATCTGGCGTCAACCCGGGGACGGCACCTATGTGCACCCCGTGGTGGCGGACGTGACCGGCGACGGACCTGCCGATCTGATCATCGGCCTGCCCGGCAGTGACGACGGCGCGGGACAGGTGGTCATCTTCGAGGGCCCGGTGGACGACCCCGTGAGCTGGGAGACCCCCAACATCCAGCTGAAGGGCGCCGAGGGGCTGCAGGCCGGCGCCACCGTGGTCGCCGCGGACCTGAACGGCGATGGTGTGCTGGACCTGGTCGTGAAGGGGAGCGGGGTAGCCTGGGTGCGCTTCGGCCCCATCACCCAGGGCGGGTCGCTGGGCAGCGAGGAAGACGCCACCTTCACCCGGGATTCGGGGCGACTGCTGAGCCCACACATTGGCGGCGACCTGACGGGCGACGGCGTGGTGGACCTAGCGCTGACCGTGGAGGGAGCCAGCCGTAGCAGCTGCGAGACCATCAACGAGTGGGAACTGCGGGTGGTGCCCGGCCCGCTGGCCCCTGGCAGCTTCGACGCCGACGCCGCCCCCATCCAGGTGGTGCCCCCAGCGTACGCCAGCAGCCTGGTCTTCGGCAGCCTGGACGACCACGACGGCGATGGCGTGGGCGACCTGCTCTATCTGGGGGCGGACATCAGCCAGCCGTGGATCTGGTGGCCGGTGCACACGCTCTACCGCGGACCGTTCACCAGCGAAAGCGAGCCCGATTTTCGTTTCTCCGGCTTCGGCATCCCTACGGCGCTGGCCGACTTCGACGGCGACGGAGCCTTGGACCTGTTTCAGCTGGGCCTCGTCGGAATCGTGGGCGGGCCCCTCGAAGATCGGCCGGTCCGGTACGACGGTGACTGCGTGCTGCAGCTGGATGAGCTGTGGGGAGGCAGTGCTCAGTACCTGCAGACCGATCCTCGCGCCTGGGTGGGTGACCTGGATCAGGACGGTCGTCCCGACGTGGTCTACACAGACCGCCAGGACAGCGAGAGCGGCTTGGCGTGGGTGGTGCTGTCGAGTGCGGAGTAGCTACTTCGTAGACGTCCCCAGGCCCCCGCTCGGCGTGCATTCGGCCCCCGCTAGGCTGGCCTTGTGGACCTGGCGTACCAGCGCCACATCTGGACCGAAGCTGGTGAGCTCCACGCGGAGCTTCGGGCAGTGCCAGCTGGTTCCCACGAACACGGTGGGCCCGCCATCGACCTCCCAGCGCAGGCCGGTGGTGTCTCCAATCAGGACTTCCGCGGGCGCGGGGGTCTCCGCAGGGACCTCGCGCTGCAGGGCCGCGTAGACCAGGCTGCGCTCGTACTCGACGGCGACTTTCAGCTCACCCTCGAGGGGCTCCCAGCCCAGGGCTTGGTAGAGCTTTTCGTGGCGCAGGGTGGTGACGCCCTCGGTGGCGCTGCTGTCGGGGTGCAGCTCGACCTCGCCCTGGATGACCGGCACGTAGAAGTTGCCGGGATGCGGGGTGGCGCCCATGGGGATGGGGGTCTCAGCGCGGACTGGCAGGAGGGCGAGGACGAGAATGATGGGAGTGATCATGTGGGCTCCTGTCGTCGTCGGCTTGCGCACAAGCCCAGCAGGGTGAGCAGCGCGAGGGCGTGAGGTGGGGTGGGACGGCCAGAGCTGGCGCAGCCGCAGTCCTTGTGAGAGTGCATCTGCACGACGAAAGACGCCTTCTTCAGCACGTCGTCGGCGTCCATGTCAGGGGGGCCCAGGTTGACCACTCCCACGGTGACCTCACCTGCGGTGACGGGGCCGTAGATCAGGTAGTCTCCCTGTTTGATAGCCTGTCCGCCGCCAGGCTCGACGATCACCAGTCCCCAGTCTACCCTCGGCCCGTCGTACACCTTCACCTCGATGTTGGTGCCGGGTTCGACGATGACGTCCCAGAAGACGCTGCCCAGGGGGTAGGGGCTGTAGCTGGGTCTGATGGATGCGGGCAGCGGCGTGTCCACCCGTTCCCGCGCCACCCGCCCGCTCTCGCCGGCGAAGGCCAACCAATCCGGACCCTCGTCGCTGCCCATGCGGGCTCGGTCAGCGGTGAACTCCAGGAACGAACTCCGCCAGTCGCCAGCGATGGCGTCCCAGGCGTCCAGCAGGTCGGGCTCGTCGCCGTAGCCCTCCTGGGTCATCTCGGCCCACAACTCGGGCGCCACGCTGCCGGTCCCGTCGCCGTACTCGTGATCCAGCCACCACAACCACACCACAGATCCATACTCGTAGTAGCTCCACACCCCATAGTCGTCCCAGAGCATGTAGCCGTCCTGCAGCACGGCGCTGACCCAAGGGGTGGCCTGGTAGTCGGCGATGTCGTCGCTGCTGGGTTGGGTGTCGGGCCAGGTCCAGGCCTCGGCCGCCACGGCGCTGGCTTCCCAGACCACCAGGAACGGCTCGGCGTAGTCCATGGCGTACTGGCAGGCGTGGTTGAACTCGTGGACGCTGTACGAGGGCAGGTCATCGTCGGGGGTGGCGGCATCGATGGCGATCCAGCTGGGAGCCGAGGCCTTGCCGTCACCGGGATCGGTGTCGATGCAGCCGCCGTCAGCCCAGTCGCACATCACCCAGGCCACACCCGCGCCGCCGCCGTCGGGGGTCAGGTAGAGGTCCAGGTCGTCGCTGCCCCCAAGGCCGTCGTCGGGGGGAGGGGCGGTGAAGCCCATGCCGTCGATCTGCACGTCCCAGGCGGTCTCGAGGTAGACCAGCAGGTCGTCGCAGCGAGGCTCGTCCTGGGCCCGCCCCCAGTGGCAACGGATGGGATGGCTGGCACTGTCGACGCTGCCGATGGCGTCGGGCCGACCGTTGCCGAGGGCGAGGGGGATGAGCAGAAACAAGAGCATTGCGAGGCCGGGCACGGGGACCGGCTCCAGCATGCCCGCATGTGAGCCGCCGCACCAGCGAAGCTCCCCCGATCCGGCCAATGCGGCCCAGGATGGTTCATCCATCACCGTTCTGTCCGGTCCTACCACCCCAACGTCCGAAAGTCGCCGCCCCGTGGCGCGGGGGACCGGCCCATCTCCGGGCCCGTGCACCACGGGGCTGGCACTCTCGTCACTCAGCTTTTCGGATCACCCAGCGTGGCTTTCAATGCTCGCGTGATCTTTTCTGAAGAATGTCTTCGAGCCTCACGGGATACGGCTGCACCATGGCGAAGAACACCAAGAAGAAGCGCGAGCCCAAGTGGGTCAAGGCCCTCACCGAGTACGTCCCCCTGGGGCTGTTCTTGTTGGCCTACAAGGTGGGGGATCTCACCTTGGCCATCCAGGCCATCGTGGTGGCCACGGTGGTGGCGGTCATCATCTCCTACGTCGCGGTGCGGCGGCTCCCCCTGCTCACCATGCTGGCGGCGGGGCTGGTGCTGGCGTTCGGCGGTCTGAGCCTGCTGGTGGGCGACGACCGCATCTACAAGATGAAGCCCACGGTGCTGTACAGCCTGTTCGCCATCGCCTTGCTGGTGGCCCGGGGCTTCAACCGCATCCTGCTGCGCTCGGTGCTCGAGGACGTCTGGAAGCTCACGGACCTGGGCTGGCGCAAGCTGACCACCCAGTTCGCCATCTTCTTTTTCGTGATGGCTGGGCTCAATGAGATCGCCTGGCGCTTCATGGGCGAGGACTTCTGGGTCAGCTTCAAGGTGTTCGGCGGCATCGGGCTGATGCTTTTGTTCATCCTCTCCCGCGCCCCCTTCGCCAAGCGCCACGCGCTGCCGGACCCCAAGGCCGAGCCGCCGGCCCCGTGAGCCGCGCTGTCGTAGCGATCGCGCTGATCCTGACTTCGGGCTGTCGATGCTCCGAGTCCGGTCACGGGACGCCATCGCTGCGGATCCTCGAGGCGCACGATGCCCCCCAGGCCCGGGTGGCGGTGCTGCCGCCGTCTGGCCAACCGCCCCCCGCGGGCTGGCCGCTGCTGCTCTGTCTCGACCCTGGCGCCGGGGGCCAGGCCTGTGTGCGTCACCTGGCGCCGCTGTCGGTCCAGGACGGCTGGCTGGTGGCAGGCTCGCTGGACTACCGCAACGGTGTGTCTTCTCAGCGATTCGTACCGGCGGTGGAGCGGGAGCTGGCGCTGCTGCGGGCAGAGTACTCACTGGACCCGGAGCGTGTGGTGCTGGCGGGCTTGTCTGGTGGGGGCATGGCCACCATGGTGATCGATGTGTTCTCGGAAGAACGCTTCGCCGGCTTCGTGGTGAACAGCGGCCAGCTGCATCCAAACTTGGCGGGCGATCCCAGCGAGCTCGAGTCCCTGGATGTGCCGGTGGTGGTGCAGCTGCTCGGTACCGGCGAGCAGGCGACACTGGGCCCCGCCCTCGAGCGCGACCGTGCGCTGCTGGTCGCAGCGGGTGTGCGTGCCCAGCTCCTGCTCTTCGAGGGCGGTCATCACTGGGCGCCGGTGGAGAACTATCGGGATGCACTGGCGGTCATCCTCGGAGAGTGAGTGTAGGGCGCAGGGCGATAGCTCGGGCCTTCACCGCTCCCTTCACCGCTCCCTTCACCGCTCCCTTCACCGCTCCCTTCACCGCTCCCTTCACCGCTCCCTTCACAGCGCCTCCCTCCGCGGCTACCATCCTGCCATGCGCTCACTCACACCCCTGGTCTTGCTCGTCCTGTTCGCGTGCCGCAACGACGACACCGGCGACCCCCCCGAACCCGAGGACACCTCCGTCACCCAGGGCGAGGTGATGGTCGGTGTGTCCTGCCCGCGGTTGGACCTGGCCGGGGCCATCGGGCTCACGCTGTACGACGAGACCGTGAACCTGGATGGCATCGTCTACGCGGCCCCCCAGCCCCTCACCGGGGTCCCCACCCTCGACAACGAGCACTGCAGCTACCATCTCTACGATGCGGCAGGCTGCGGGGTCTGCGACGACCCCCTGGTGTGTTCGGGGGACGGCAGCTGCGTGCCCATGCCCACAGCGTTCACGGACCTCGAGGTGACCGCCACTGCCGGTGGGGTCACCCATCAGGTCCAGGGCGACCCCACCGGCGGTTGGCTGTACGAGCAGTGGGAGCATGGTGGGGTGGACTGGGCCCTGGATGTGCGCTTCGGTTCGGACGCCTTCTCGGTGCCCGACATGCCCATCGCCTCGGGCCTCAGCGACCTGCTGGTCACGGTGGAGAGCACCGGTGAGCTCACACCGGGCGCCTTGGACGTCGCCTGGTCTCCCGTGGGTGACGGCTCAATTGTCCGCACGGAGATCTCCATCAACCACCACGCCCAGCCCGGCACCTTCACCCTGTGCGAGGCTGGGGCCGACCAGGGGAGCTTCCACGCCGACGCGGAGATGATCGATCCGCTGTCGGTGGTCACTGGGCTGGAGTTCCAGGGGGTGGAGCATCTGCAGGTGGCTTCGGTGTGGACATCGGTGGGCTGTGTGGAGCTGCGCTATGGCACCCACCTGTACGTGAGCCCTTCCACCGCGCGCTGAGACGCGCTTTGTGTGCACGGGTCGAGGCTCGGCCGTGCTACCGTCGGTCTCCCCCTCGGAGGCCGATCATGTCCAAGTCCGTCCACACCGTCCTCGTCCTCGCCGTGCTCGCTGGCGTCGCCATCGGCTGGGCCTGCAACCAGAGCACCCAGGTGGGTGACAGCTGGGCTCAGGACTCCTGCTCCAGCTACAACATCTCCATCCTGGTGATCGACGACGACGAGGCCGGCATCCAGCAGAGCACCAACATGATGCCCGTGGGTATCACCGAGACCGGCAGTGGCTACGCGGTGCTGTTGCGGGACTGCAACAACTAGCCGACCGAGCGCTCGAGGCTTCGACCCGGCCTAGCGTTTCTTGTCCCGGTGGGTCCGGCGCATCATGGGGCCCGAGCCCCCGTGGGGCTTCTTGTGCTTGTAGGGACGGGGCTGGTAGGGGCGGTCTTCGCGGGGGGCCTGGTGGGGCCGGTTGGGCCGGCTCTGCGCGTCCCCAGGATTGGCGGCGAAGATGCGCACCTGGCGGCCCCGCAGGCCCAGGACCTCGGTGCGGTTGAGCAGCACGCCCATGGTCTCGCGGGACAGGCCCACGAAGGTCTTGCGAGGGGTGATGCTGATGCGCCCGACGTCGCGGCCCGACAAGCCGGCTTCGTTGGCCAGGGCGCCCACGACCTCGGCAGGGGTGAGCCCGTGCTTGTGGCCGATGGGGATGAACAGCTCCACTTCGTTGGTGCGGTCGAAGTCGCCTTGACGCTTGTACCCGCTCTGGGCCCAGGAGGGGGCGCCCTCTTCCGGAAGCTCGCCCAGCAGTACACCTTCGCGGCGTGCCAGGAGGGTCAGGGCGGCCTCGGCGAGCTGTCGCTCGGTCCACTCGTGGGCCTTCATCAGCTCGTCGATGGCGCTGCTGGCGGCCTCGGCCTCGGCCATGGCTTCCCGCAGCTCTTCCACCAGGCGCCGCCGGCCCGCGCGGGCGATGTCGGCGTCGGTGGGGACCTCCATGGGATGGATGAAGCTGCCGGTTGCCCTCTGGATGGTCTTGATGCGGTAGCGCTCGCTGGGCGTGATGAAGGAGATGGCGATGCCCCGGCGGGCGGCCCGGCTGGTGCGGCCGATGCGGTGCACGTAGCTCTCGACCTCGGGGGGCAGGTCGTAGTTGACGATGTGGGTGATGTGGTCCACGTCGATGCCGCGGGACGCCACGTCGGTGGCGATGACGATGGACAGGCGCCGGGCCCGCAGGCGCTCGAGCACCCTCTCCCGTGCTGGCTGGTTGAGGTCGCCGTGCAGAGCGTCCACCGCCAGGCCTTGCTTGGCCAGGGCGTCGGCGGTCTCGGCGCAGGACGCGCGGGTGCGGGCGAACACCAGGGTGGTTCCGGCGCCTACGGCCTGCAGCACGCGCACCAGGGCGTCGAATTTGTGGCGGTTGGGCACCTTGATCCAGTGCTGCTCGATGTGTTCCACCGACAGTGCTCGGTCTTCGACCTGGATCTCTACAGGGTTGGACAGCTTCTTGGCCACGCGCCGGATGGGCTCGGGCATGGTGGCCGAGAACAGGGCGACCTGCCGTTCTGGGGGCGTGGCGTCCAGCAGCTTCTCCACGTCGTCGATGAAGCCCATGCGCAGCATCTCGTCTGCTTCGTCCAGCACGAAGGTGCGGAGCTCCGACAGGTTGAGGTTGCCCCGCTCGAGGTGGTCGATGAGGCGACCGGGGGTGCCCACCACAATGCTGGCTCCGCCCCGCAGCGCCTGGATCTGCGGCGGGTAGGGGGCGCCGCCGTACACGGTGGCGAAGCGCACCCGTGTCTTGGCGGCGAAGCTCTGCAGGGCCTTGGAGACCTGCAGTGCCAGCTCACGGGTGGGGCAGACCACCATCGCTTGCACGCCACGGACCTTGGGATCCAGCTGCTGAAGCAGGGGCAGGCCGAATGCGGCGGTCTTGCCTGAGCCGGTGCGGGCGCCACCGATGACGTCCTTGCCTTCCAGCATGTGCTGGATCACCGCCGCCTGGATCGGGGTGGGGGTGTGGAACTCGAGGTCCACCAAGGCCGCCAGCAGGCGCCCATCGAGCCCCATCGCACTGAAGGTGTTCTGGTCGACGGGCTCTTCGGGCTCTTCGGCCTCGACGGGCTCTTCGGCCTCTTCGGCCTCTTCGGCCTCTTCGGCCTCGACGGGCTCTTCGGCCTCGACGGGCTCTTCGGCCTCTTCGGCCTCGACGGGCTCTTCGGCCTCGACGGGCTCTTCGGCCTCGACGGGCTCTTCGGCCTCTTCGGCCTCTTCGGCCTCGACGGGCTCTTCGGCCTCTTCGGCCTCGACGGGCTCTTCGGCCTCTTCGGCCTCGACGGGCTCGACGGCCTCGGCGGCCTCGACGGCATCGGTGGCCACGGCAGCTTCGACGGCCACGGCGGCTTCGGCGGCTTCGGCGGCTTCGGCTGCTTCGGCTGCTTCGGCTGCTTCGGCGGCTTCGGCTGCTTCGGCTGCCACGGCTGCCATGGCGGCCTCGGCGGCCACGGCGGCCTCGGCGGCCACGGCGGCCTCGGCGGCCACGGCGGCTTCAGCGGCCACGGCGGCTTCGGCGGCCATGGCGGCCGCGGCTGCCACGGCGGCTTCGGCTGCTTCGGCGGCTTCGGCTGCTTCGGCTGCCACGGCGGCCGCGGCTGCCACGGCGGCTTCGGCTGCCACGGCGGCTTCGGTGGCCACGGCGGCTTCGGTGGCCACGGCGGGCTCGTCGTTCTCGACAGGCTCGATGGTCTCGATGGGGTCGCTGGGCTCGCTCATGCTGTGCTCGGGTCCGGGGACGCGGGCTCTTACGTCGTTGGAAGGGGTGGGGCCAGGATCGCTGCCGGGTCCCGTGTCCCTCGCGTGCCCCGCCGACTCACTTCCAAGGGAGGGCTCAGGGCGCTGGGGTTTCCACGCGTCCGTCCCGGCGGCGGGCGCCCTGGCTCAGGTCCGGTGCGGTCATGTCCAGCATGTGGTTCTCGATGAGCTCGTCGCCCCGCCGTACGATCCGCAAGGACTGGCCCTGGTCCAGCAGCAGCAGGATGCCCCGTTCGCCCAGCTGCTCGCCCAGCTGCTCGACCAGTACGGCGGGTGTTGCATCCGCGCTGGCCTCCAACAGGATGGCGTCGAAGGGTCCGACCTCGTCCCAACCCTGGCGGGGGTCGGCCAGCCGAGTTGCCACCGTCAGGCCCAGACCCAGGCCCGCCAGCAGCCGGCTCAGCCGGCTCAGCCTGGCCTGGCTGTCGTCCACCCGGTGGACTTCCGCGCCCAGTTCGGCCAGCACGGCGGCCTGGTAGCCGGCCTCGCGCCCCAGCTCGAGCACCCGGCTGCCGGGGGTGATGCGGGCTGCCTTGCAGGCCCAGGCCACGTCGGCCTCGGTGGCGACGTGGGCGCCGTGGGGTGCACGGTACGGGCGCCCCTGCGTGGGGCCCCGGGCCGCCCAGGAGCCTTGCTCGGCGCCGAAGGGCAGGGAGGGGCCAGTCTGGGTGACCTGGTCCTCGTCGACAAAGCGCATGCGGGGCACCGTCATCAGGGCATCGGCTACCCTGGGATCGGTGGCATAGCGCTCCACGGCGCGCTCTACGTAGGCTCGCTGGGCCTGGTCGATGTCCTCGGGCAGGATCTGTCGCTGCTCTGGGGCCCAGTCCTGGGGGTGGGTGCCTGTGGCCAGGGCCATGGCACCCTGGGCCAGGACCCACACACCCAGCCCCTCGGCCGCCAGGACCGGCGGGCTGTAGTCCTCCTCGCCTCGCGCCTCGGCGGCGATGGCGTCCTGCCAGGCACGCACCGTGGGCGCGGTTGCCTCGAGGACCTCGTAGCGGCTCCGCTCCCGCAGGCGGCGGCCCTGGAAGCGCCCCCGGCCCATGAGCAGCAGGCCCGCAAGGCTCACCCCGTCCATGATGATGGGGCTGTCCTTCAGCCTCACCCAGCCATCGTCGTACACTACCAGGGTGGGCTTCCACCGCTGGCGGTTCTTGTAGACGATCTTGTCTCCCCGGCGCCGGGCGTGCACGTAGCCCATGAACTCGAGCTCGCCGTCCAGCTGCTCCCGCAGCTCGGCCGGGTCCTGGACCACGATGAACTCCACGGGGGCATCGGGATCCGGGGCCTCATCAGCCAGGCAGAGCCCGGCCAGCAGCGGCAGGATGAGCGGCGACATGGTGACGGGATGAACCCCGGGGAGGCAGGGGCATTCCGCCATGCAGGCGCGCTATGCTCCACGGGTCCCTGCGACGGAGTGGAGAACGAGATGCGAACGGTCTGCGAAGGCGTGTGGACCGTGGGCGGTCCCGAGCTCTCCCACGACAGCGACGCGGCAATCTACCTTGTGGAAGGTAGCGCTGGCGCCGTGCTCATCGACGCGGGAACCGGCCGGGATGCCGATGCCGTGCAACGCAACATCATCACGGCCGGGGTGTCGCTCGACACGATTCGCCACCTGGTGCTCACCCACTGCCATGTGGACCACGCGGCGGGCGTGCCGTCGTTGCGGGCGTTTCTCGAGCTGGAGGTGGTGGCTCACACGGCCTGCGCGGAGATCCTCGCTCCCGGGGCCGACCCCCGCACCGCTGCTGACTGGTACGGCATGACCATGCCTCCGGTGTGGGTGGATCGCAGCTTCGAAGACGTGCCCCTCACGCTTCCCTTGGGCGATCGCGTGCTGGTACTGCACCCCTGGCCCGGCCACTCCCCCGGCTCCATCGTGGCCACCCTGGGCGTCGCCGGCCAGCGTGTGCTCTTCGGCCAGGACGTACACGGCCCCATCCACCGTCAGCTGCAGTCCGACCACACCGCTTGGCAAGCCAGCCTGCGCTGGTTGCTCACCCTCGAGGCCGACATCCTGTGCGAAGGCCACTACGGGGTGATTCGGGGGCAGAATGAAGTAGCTGGCTTCATCGAGCGATTCATCGACTAGACTGGGCGCAGGCCGCGCCTTTCCTGCAGTACTGCCCGGAGGTCGACACCATGGCGTCTACGATGACCCCTCGCGTCCGATCACTGCACCGCAGCCCTGTCTCTGCGAGCCCCGCCACTCCGAGGCCGGGCTACCCCTGCCTGCCACCCCTGTTGCGGGTCGCGCTGGCGGCGACCGCCGTGGCCGTCGCTGGGAATACGATGGGCTGCATCGTGGGGGACGTGCCGATGCCCGTCTACATCTACCAGGTCCGCCTACCTGCACAGGGCGACCACCATCTGGACTTCGAGGGCGAGCACGAAGGCAGCTGGGTGGAGTACCGACTCACCCTGCGGGATGGAGAGGCATTCGAGCTCACCGCGACCCAGGATGAGCGGATTCTGGCGATCAGCGAAGGCCCCATCCAGCAACGGGGCCCCGCGTTCTTCGATCAGGGGTACGGGTCAAATAGGGGGCTGGAAGAGGAGATCGAGACGTCGCTGCTGGCCCATGGCGATCTCTGCGACTGGTGTCAGGTCGAGCTGCACGTGAATGATCTGTGGTTCGAGGAAGACACCGACCCCCCCCCGGACAGCGATGCCCCGGTGGGCATCCTGCGGGTCGACGAAGTGCAGGTGGACGACGGAGCCCAGGACGCCTTCGCCCAGGCCTGGGCATGGGGCATCGACTGACCGGGCCCTCACTCCTCCGGAAACCGCCAAGGCCGCATCTCGAAGCGCACGCCCATGGCGTCCCAGTTGCCGGCGCCCCAGCTCCGGGTCTGGCCGCTGAGGTAGCCGCTGTCGCCGTCGAGCACGAAGTCGTGGGCCTCGTCGTCCTTGTCACCACCGATGGCTCCATCCTCCTACGGCTGAAGACCCCCTGGTCCGATGGGACCGCAGCACTCCAGCTCAGCCGCAGCGAGCTGCTGCAGCGCATCATCTCTCTCATCCCGCCCCCGAGAAAGAACGAGAGCCTCTACCACGGCGTCTTCGCACCCCACCACGCCTGGCGCC
>Ga0307987_1000701_pt1 | contig 19732 bp, 15 predicted proteins | sample EllFjometagen181_FD_203157 | JGI IMG/M metagenome (GOLD analysis project Ga0307987, IMG submission 203157) | Marine microbial communities from Ellis Fjord, Antarctic Ocean - #181 | ecosystem: Environmental > Aquatic > Marine > Unclassified | place: Southern Ocean | collected 2014-10-08
CAAAAACAGCACTTACAACTGAATGGAATCTTTCTCTTATCACGACCACAATACATACAAATATGCTCGCTATATCCATTAAACTCATCGCCGCATCCAAGCATTTTCTGAACAGGATTGTCATATTGTTCAGTATTATATTGAGAGTGTTTTTCTTTAAAAGCCTTCCAATGATCATGGAATATTGTTTTAAATACTTCCTTATCCACAAAGATTGGTTTTTTGTCCAATGACTGTCCCATATATTGAATTCAATCACAATAATATCAAATTTACCATAATAATCTGATATTATTGGTCAAAAATGAAAATTCCTATACTATCAAGATTTAAATCAACAAAGCTGTAATTCAACTCTTTTGCTCTGTCCCGGCAATCTGTGCATATTTCTTCAAACTTCCTCATGTCCCCGCGTACAGCCATATAAATTTGCTCAATAGCTTCCGCCTTGAAGTGTTTTTTATATTCAAGAATAAAATCTTCCACAACGATGGGGTAGAGCACAAGGACTTTCAGGCGGCTCAGGATGTCGGGATGCTCACTGGCAAGAAAGGTTCTGACCTTTGGAAGTCCTGCAAAGACAATGGGAACTTCAGCATCGATAATTCTTTTCAGGTAGGGCCACACCCTGGGGTTCAGGTCATTTACTTCATCAATAATAATGATATGATTGGTCAGACTGCAGACTCGGTCCAGGTATTCAGGGGTTCTGCGGTATGTTGCTTTGACTTCATAGTTTAATTTTTTCAGAATAGATGCCAGCGTTTCATGGATATTAAACAAGGATTCTACTTGTATTACCTGGCGTTTTTTTGGGTTTAAAAGATTTATAAATCGACTTTTCCCCACTCCGTAATCCCCTTCAATCAATACACTTTTTCCCCGGTTGATGCGATTATATGTTGCACTGAGGTAAGAACGTCGTCGCTCATCATTTATAAAGTTTTCTTTTCTCATCAATTATATTATTCCTTATATCTTGCGTAAGGTGCCACATTTGTATTGCGATGATGCCGTTCATAATCCACAAGGAAAGCATTAAAAAGTGCCTTTCCTTTGGCATCATTCGGTTGATTTATTTTTTTTAAAAAATCCGTGTATCTATTTTGATGCTGTTCATAAATTGCTTTTGTCATTTTAAGGGTCAGTCCTTTTTCATGCGCCTTGATCAAGACGATTTGATCAAGGCGCATGCCCTGTTGCTCCAGAAACTGTGTGATCTGTTCCACTTCATTATTCTCAATGATGGGCCCAGAGGAGGAAGTGGGCGCTTCATAGTTTTTTTGACAAACAGCTTCACCAATGAGCCCACCATCTTCTTTGTTTTCAAAAATCAGGAGTTTGTCGTTTATACGGGAAATTTTCATTTTTGTACTTTTGTGACGACTGAACTTTTCAAGGCCGTAAGCCACGTAATATTCTTTATTCTGAAAACGAATTTTTCTTCTGTTTGTTACTGTTGCATTAAATTTTTTAAAACCATACTTCAGAAATCTGTTCACATCTTTAGGGACAAAACTAAATGATTTTGTTTGGGATAAGAAATCGTCAAACTTTTTTTGAGGTACCCATGAAGCTTGTTTTCCATTTTCAGAAAAATTGTGTTTTGAAAGGTTATGTTGCCTGCGGTATAATTCAATAACACCGTTTGATTTAAGTTCCTGCAAGTCGATATCAAGCAATGTCACGGTTATTTTTTCCACTTTCCCGTTTTTATAAAGTACCCCAGGCTCAGTTTTAACAATTTTGTCTTCAAATGCCTTGATGATCTGAATTTCAAAAAAATGCAAACTCCTATGGGAAGATTCCAGATGCGCTTTGTGTTTAGGCGCACCTATTCCTGCAAAATTGGGTTTCATATAAAACCCTCCCGGCAGTGAATGTTTTAAATTCAATTCATGAATCGGACGTTTCAAATTTAAAAATCCTCCTGCATTATCCGGCCTGATGCAAACGGTTTTATGAGGAAAAGGCGTATTTAATAAAAACTGAGTAAACAAATCCACAGAATTTAAACTGCTTTCAGAAAAATACGCATCCAGAACAAACATATACCGGGAACCAGTATCAAAAAATTCGATCACCTGGGGCTTGCGCCACCTACCATCATCATCTCGTATTTTAAAATACCGAAAAATACAGCCGTCCATCTGAATCAGATCAAATACAGGGCGCGTTGTAAAAAAATATTGTTCCGGAGCATTTTCTCCGTAATCTGGTTTTTTCAGATACTGCTTGAGATTCTCCTGATTGGCAAAACGCCTGAGTCCGGCAAGGGATATCTTTTTCATAAATTCATCTTCAATGAACTTGTGAAAATTGCTGATCGACCGTGCCTTCCGGGTAATAAAAATAAAACTATCATCATTATGATCGCAGGAGGCTTTTACTATTTTAACAAATCTTTTTTGCACATCCGAATCAACCGTTCGAGGACGTCCACTACATCTCCTGCCATCCATAATTCCTTTTTTGACAAGTAAAAGAGGCCCGGGGATGATACCGGTTTTTTTATACTGATCTTTGTAATACTTTTTCTGCCGTCTTTTGGATGACCCGATCTTGTCCATTATTTTTTTATGAAGCAATATTTCAAACTGATCGTCGAGAGGCAGATGCTGGATGTCAGCAAAAATATTATTGTCCATTTTTGCCTCTTGAAACAGGTGCTAACAGGGGCGCAATATTTACCGCCATACTCCCTGTGAGGAAAGTTCAGAATAACTGGCCCTGATTTGCCACAAAAATGGCAGCATTGGATGGTACAAAATGCTGTTTCGGGATGCATATCATTATTATCCGGTATTGTTGTAGCCCTATCATCCATGGTTTTTTCAGATGTCCGGGTTCTTCTTCTTTTTTCAGCCTCCCTATGATTTTTTTCCCCTTTTTCTGTCTGCCGGTAACGCTTTTGTGATTCATTATGGCGTTCTCTTTTGCTTTCATTGCGGCAATGATCACAACAGTAACGCCGCCCTCTCCAACAATTTTGGCAGGCATAAAAAATTAAACCACAATAGCGACATTCAATTTCTTTTATAAAATTATTTTCCATGCTTCCGCCTCTTGAAATTATCCGGAAGCTGTGCTTTAAAAGAACAGTTGGGTGACTTCCGCATCTATAAAAGTTACTTCTTAAGGTCCGAAGCCACTAACTTCGGGCCTTTCCATTACCTGACCTGTTGCTTCAAAAAATCAAACTTCAATCAGGGCAACAAATTCTTTCCCCTTGATTGAAGTTCAACATTCGTCTGTTTATCAAATTTCAGGAAAAGAAAAAGAACCAAATACAGAAGTAAAAGGAATTTTATTTTAATTTTTTTAGGATAATTATTTTCTATGTGATTTTTTTTGAAATTGAATTGTGGAATTACTGGTGAATTATGCCCAAAATCATCAGAGATTTGATAATTTTCGATCTTTTTCAATAAAATCCAGACTATTTCCATCCCCCCACTTAATGCCTATGTTTTATTTCAGGAATGTTAAGACTCAACCAGGTACTGGCACAACATGTTGTGCCAGTACCTGGTTGAGTGCATATTTCAACTCTTAAATAATTTTTCATACTTTTCTTGACTAAAAGCATCTTCCTATCTGTTTTGACAAAGTTAAACGCATGAATCTTGGGAAGTTCATACCGAGTAACAGGACCGTCCGCAATAGCGGAAAAACTTTCGGCTACTTTTTCGACGGTAAGATATTCCTGGAGATACTCAAATCTATCCGGGTTGTATGCAATGACTGAAATATTTATTTTCCGGCCTTTGTCCCCAGCTCGGCAATGGGCGATATCATATACTTTAATACTCATGATTTTCCTATTATCTGTATGGTTGGTTTGACAAGATGACAAGGCAGAAAAACAGATTGAATGGCCACTAATTCTTTTGTCTGCCTAAAAAAACCACATCCTCCGGCAGGACCGTTAGTCAACAGGGCTTCTATTTCTTCCCCGACAGCGTTGGCAGCAGCACTCCGATCAAAGTGGATGTCAGGGTGGTTGCCGCCACCAACCGGGATCTGCTCAAAGACGTTGAAGCAGGGCGATTTCGTCAGGATCTATATTACCGGCTGAAGGTGGTGGAAATTAACATACCGCCTTTACGGGAACGTAAAGAGGATATTTCTCTTCTGGCGGAACATTTCCTTAACCACTTCAACAAAGAAATGGATAAAAACATTCTCACTATTTCCCAGGCTGTCACAGATATATTTTTCCGATATGACTGGACCGGTAATATCAGAGAATTGAAGAATGTAATGGAGCATGCCGTAATTTTTTGTCCGGAGACTACCATTCACCCCGTGCACCTGCCTTCCAATGTTGCCGGTTTCACCCAAAACAGCCGGAAAGAGATCAGAAAACGCGAGATAATTGCTGTCCTGGAAAAATTTTACTGGAATAAGACCAAAGCTGCAGATGACCTGGGAATGAGTCGACAAAACCTTTACCGGAAGCTAAAGGAATATAAGATAGATAAATAGATTCAAATCCCTGCCTTTTTTATTGTTACATATGTTACAATCTGTAACAATGCCGCAAACCCCATCATTGGAATATCCCGGAGTTCAGGACTAGTTTTTTTAAAATCGTTTGAAAGCAAATTCCTTTTTTATTTCAATATATTATCAATCATTTAACAATATGTAACATGACCCGGCTCGCATTGGATATCTGATCTGCTCCAAACCTAAGGTACCCTCTTTTTTCTGTGACGGGATTGTTTTTTTACAACCTCGTGTTGACAGCGTATTCTGGGATTATTCTGCATCATCGGCATACTGCAGTATTAAATGGCACATTTTTTGCTATTTTCAATTTTATTCGTTCTGGTGAATACATTTTAACAACCCTGCGGATGAACGGTTGCACACAGGTTCACCATAAGGAATTTTATAGCATCTATAAAAAAAACGGATCAGTATGAAATGAATACAGAAACTTTTTTACAACATGCCATGGATTTTCACGGATCAACCGCGCCCGAAATTCTAATCGGTAAATATAGCCGCCTAGGCCATGGCGGATTGTGCATGAACTGCAAGGTCTGCCATTATCCTGTCTGCTCATTTGGAAAATAACCCCGGGGGAATCATCATGAAAGGAGCAGACATCTCTAAAATACCGGTTAAAATAAAACTGATTCTGCTGGGATTTTTTGTAGCCCTTTCCAGTACGGGTATCGGTATTGGCGGGGGCATCATATTTGTCTCTGCATTTATATCTGTTTTTAAATTTGATTTCAAACGGGCAGCAGGGCTTTCCCTTGCAACCATTATTCCCATTACATTTGTGGGTGGGGTCTCCCACCTTTTCTTTTTCTCTACCCCCCCGGCCTTTAAATATTTTCTTATATTTATTCCCATGTGCATTCTGGGTACCCTGATCGGGTCAACCTATCTTCATAAATGGAACAACCAGTGGCTCAAATGGGTTTTTACACTCTTTCTGCTCGTTTCAAGCCTTAGAATCTTGAAATTTGTTGACTTTCCATTTTTACTATTTTCAAATCTGAATAATATCTCATGGGCCCATGAGGCCATTTTTATAATGGCTTTCGGTGTCCTTATCGGTATCATTGCCACATGGATGGGAATTGGCTGTGGACTTCTTATTGTCCCTTTTTTTGTCATTGTAATGAATTTTAACATGCACCAAGCCATCTGCCTGTCTTTAACCACCATGTTTTTTTTAGCCACCTCTGCCACATTCCAGCGCCACAAACTTGCAAGACTGGATTTTAAATCCTATAGGGTTATGTTCTTCCCTTCTCTTGCCGGGGCAATAGCAGGCTCGTCCATATCAGGTCTTCTGCCCTGTTTTTTTCTAAAACAACTATTTGGTATTACCCTGTCATTGATTGCCTGTTCATATATTTACCATCTGTTGACCCAGACAATTAAAACCAGGGCCTTACATGCACACCGGAATCAATAAGGAAAAATAAATGCCCGCAACAAATATATATGATACCTTGAAAAAAGCTTTGGAAAAAAAAATCATCTCTCACCATCTGGAAGATGAGCCTATCAGTATCACCTGCAAAGCCCTTTCTGCCGAACAGGCCATTGGTAATCCCGAACATGACGACTACCCCATCATAAAAGGCAGAGAGGTCATGGTTGAAGCTGATTTCCTTCAAGCAAAGGGACAAAGCTTTACAGATGCCTTTGAGAACCGGGAATACCGCCTTAAAGACCTGTTATCCATGGACCTTTCCACAAACCAGAAACGTGCCTCGTTTATTGCCGGTTTAAATGCGGTTTACCGGCATCTTGAGCTTGCTGACCTAACCATTCACTGCAGGGACAAGGAGCCGGTCCTCTGTGCCAAAGAACTTCCCACCATTATCCCTGAAGGCACAAAGGTTCTTTTGGTGGGGCATCAGCCTCGGTTTCTGGAAAAACTGGCATCCTACTGCCCGGTAAGGGCTGTGGACCTTGACCAGGACAATGTGGGAAAAACCTTTTATGACGTCCATATAGAACCTGAAAACCATACCCAGGAAGCCATTGGCTGGTGTGACCTTATATTTGCTACGGGTTCAACCGTTGTCAACAACACGATTTCAACCTTTATGGATGCAGACAAGCCTGCAATTTTTTACGGGGTAACTATTTCAGCTCCTGCAAAAATTTTAAATCTCACAACCTTTTGTGAATACGGGCATTAAAATGAAAAACAAATATCACAGGACACACAAATGTAAATAGAAAGAATCAAAGACCTTGTTATCGCCAGAAACTGCGGCCTCATCGTCACCACAAAAGAAAAAGCAGGGGAGCTAAGCCAGGATACATCAAAGGATGCACAGATTCTTTCCTATGGATTTTCAAGGTCAAAAAAAGGATTCATGGCCCTGACATTTTGGGCATATTAAAGGGTCGACTTCATAAATTTTTTGAATTAACCGAGCCAAATTATATAAAACGGGCCCACTGCCGGTATGAAACATCCTTTAAAACATTGGTAAGCAGCCATTCTCCATATTCAACAACCCTTTTCTGATGACAGGATGGGCAAAAATGTCTGCGCTTACATGAAAAGGCCAGAACTATGAATACTAATGCCGACCGATCGAATTTTAATTACAGCCACTAATAACAAAAGAAGTCAACACCTTTGGATTAAAGGCTTACAGCGACTGTAGATAAACATAGGACTCACCCAAATCCTATTTTTCTTTTATGCGTTTCTGCCCAATCATAAACTTCACACTCAGAAAAAAGATTTAAAGCTCTTTCTATTTTTTTCCGATTGTCCTTTTTATGCTGAAATACCAGCCTGCATTTCTATAAAAAAACTTAAGTTAAACAAGCAGTTCAAGGTCCCGTCGCTCGTAATAGTAGGCTTTCCCGGCACATTCTCGACAAAGACTCCGACCTTCTTGAATCACCTCTTTTCTATCCCGAACAGTTATACCGCATTCTTCACACAATACTTTGAATTTTGTAGGACCGGGCATATCGCTTTGTGGAATCCTGACTTTGACCTCGCTCACCTGGAAAAGTTCATGCAGGGGCATTTTTTTATAGGCTTGAAGCTGTTGTTCCTTTTTATCAACAATGTCCGGAGCATATGTTTGAGCAAGGTGCCTTGCTGACTCTCTTGAAACAATCCTGAATGTTTTCCCGGTTTCAAGGTTGACAAAAGTTGCCGCCATGATCCCGCCATCAACGAATTTGAGAGATCTCCTGCCTAATGCAGCCCCTGTTACATAGGCGATGGCGTCGGTTGCACACCTGTCGATTTCAACATAAACAATTAATTTTTTTATATCGCGAGTCTCTTTTGGATTTTCAAGATCGATCAGGTCAAGACCGAGCAAGGACATTCTCACACCGATCACCTGCCCGGGACACATGTGCCCGTGTTGTTTTGCCGACCCTGCCAGCAGTGCTTCAAAATTTTTCAATCTAAATTCTCCCTAATGATGTGTAAAAATCAATTACGACATTATGATTCATTTATAGTAATGTTAAAAACAATTAGCAAATATCGTACCATATTCAAGCACCGGAATTTTTCTATAATTAAGCAGTCATCATGGTACATATTATGCAAATTGAAATTCACATTTCTCTGAAAGAAAGGGTTTACAGGAAAAAACTAATGAGAATCGTTCAAATCATCGGTCACCCAAATAGTGGCAAAACAACCTTGATCACCGAAATTATAGCAGAATTTAAGCGTCGAAGCATCAGAGTCGGAACAATTAAACACAGTGCACATCTTCATGAACTTGATCAGCCCGGAAAAGACTCATACCGGCATAGAAAAGCCGGGGCTGAAACAGTTGCCATGATTACCGGAAAAATGACAGCGGTCTATCTTGATCGGAAACCAAAAGATGATCTCCTGGCACTGATAACAATTCTGTATCAGAATATGGATGTCATTCTGATCGAAGGGTGGCTGAACGGGCCCTTTGATAAGATAGAAAGTCTGCATAATTCAATAGACCGGGTGCCACTGTACAAATCTGTTGCCAATACCGTTGCTGTCGTGTCTGATACGCCTCTGGAATTGCGGCGACCTCAATTTTCAAAGGAAGATCCGGCCGCTATTGCCGATTTTATTTTGGAGAGGCCTTTGTTGAATAGTGCAGCACTTGAAAGGATAAATTATTTAATATAGACTATAAATAATTTAACGGCCATTATTCAATGAGGATATATGATTTGAAATTCAATATAGCAACCTGGATCATCCACTGTATATTGCTGGGTTTTCTATATCTCCCATGTGGAGATATCGCGTCTGCTCAATCTAACAAGAATAATCCCATAAAAATTGTGCTCAACAACTGGACCAGCCAGATAATTTTATCAAATATAGCAGGCAGCCTGTTTGAAAAACAGGGATACAAGGTGGAATATGTTCTGCAGGATCCCTATGAGCAGTGGGGAGCACTTTATCGAGGGGAGGTTCACGTACAGGTTGAAGTATGGGAAGGGACAAGTGCAAAACTGTTCTCCCGAATGGTCCGGGCAGGAGGGATTGTGGATGCCGGTATACATGATGCCAAAACCCGCGAAGAATGGTGGTATCCGTTATATGTTGAGCAATTGTGCCCTGGTCTGCCGGACTGGCAGGCCTTAAAACGGTGTTACGCCCTTTTTGTAACCAAGGAAACATATCCCCTAGGCCAATACCTTTCCGGTCCCTGGGAAAAACCCGACAGGGCGAGAATCAGGGCTCTTGAGATGAATTTCAAGGTGGTTGAGATGGAAGACGGAGAAGCCTTGAATAAAAAACTGTTCGAAGCCATGAAAAATCAGTTGCCCATTGTTCTTTTCAACTGGTCGCCCAACTGGGTCGAGGCAAAATTTGATGGAAAATTTGTTGAGTTCCCGGCATATGAGCCTGACTGTGAATCTGATCCGAACTGGGGGCAAAACCCTGGGTTGCTCTATGATTGTGGTAATCCAAAAACCGGATGGCTGAAAAAAGCAGCCTGGTCAGGTATGCCTGATAAATGGCCCTGTGCTTTTACAACATTGAAAAAGATAAACTTCAGCAACAAAGGTATTTCAGAACTGGTATTTATGGTGGATGTTGAAAAAAAAACCGTGGAGCAGGCGGCTACAAGCTGGTTAAAAAAAAATGAGAAGCGTTGGCAGTCCTGGATTACCCAAGGTTGCACCAAACCCTGACCCCAAAAAAGAATAAGAGGAAAATCCATTGACGATTAAACTGGAAATACTCAAGTATCGAAAAGAAAACCCACTGGCTTATCGGGTTCTTTTTTATGTTATATTTTTCAGTTCCTGTGTAACATTAGCCGCCACAGCCTGGCAGCTTTATGTGAATTTTAAAAAAGATCTCAAATATATAGAGCGGCGAGTGTCCCAGATAGATGAAGGATATGGCCGGAGCCTCTCTTTGGGCGTCTGGCATCTGGATATTAAACAGATTCATACACTGCTGGGGGGAATAAAAGAACTTCCCGACATTCAATATCTGGAAATCAGTGATAATAAAGACACCATCGTGGCTTTCCTTGGGAAAGCTAAAAATCAGGGTGTTTTAACCCGGGAATATCCGTTGGCATTTTTAGACAGTCAAGGCAAATCCCATGTTCTAGGAAAATTTACGATAATCGCCTCCCTATCCAGTATTTACAAACGCTTAAATGAGTCGGTTTTCCAGATTCTCATCAGCCAGACCATAAAGACTTTTCTTGTATCTGGCTTCATTCTACTCGTTATTCGGCATTTTATAACACGCCACCTTTCGGCTATCGCCCAGTACATGAGCCTTGAAAAATTAGGATATCTTGAAAAACCAATCCAGCTCCAGCGCAGTACTTTTTCTGAAAAGGATGAACTGGAACGTGTGATTTGTGCCATTAACCGGATGAGGCAGGATTTGATTCAATATATATCCGAGCGGGATCAAACCGAGGAAAAGCTTAACAATGCCAAACAATACATTGATGCAATTATCAATTCCATGCCCAGTGTTCTCGTTGGTGTCTGTCCAAAGGGGCGGGTTACCCAGTGGAATCACGGCGCAGAAACCCTGACCGGATTTCCCAGGACAAAAGCCTTAGCCCATCCTATAAACCGTATGTTTGACACGCTTGATTTGCCGTTGACTGAGATGTTTTCAGCAATTAAAGAAAAAACTTTTCTAAAAAAATCATATGTACCGGTCCACAGGGAAAAAACGATTATTTTTTATGATATCAATATCTACCCGCTCTCTTTTTCCGGCCAGGAGGGTGCTGTAATTCGTATGGATGATGTGACCGAACAGGTGAAGCTGGAAGAAATGATGATTCAAAATGAGAAGATGCATTCTGTAGGTGTTCTGGCCGCAGGCGTGGCCCATGAAATCAACAACCCGACAACAGGTATTATCAATCTTTCCCAGATCATCATGAATGATAACTCCATAGAGAGCGGGGAGTATGATATTGCCCAGAGAATCGAGCATGAGGGCGAGCGCATTGCAAGAATTGTCAGCAGTCTTCTTTCTTTTTCCCGTAATGTACCCCAAAAAAAAATATCGGTCAGCATTCATGAAATTCTTGAAGAAACCCTTGCCCTGACTGGAACTCAACTTCGCAAGGAGGGAATAAAACTGTCAATTGAAATGGCAGAAGATCTGCCCCTGGTAAGGGTGGATTTACAGCAGATTCAACAGGTCTTTTTAAATATTATCAACAATTCGCAATTTGCATTGAATATGAAATTTAACACAAGAGATGAAAAAAAAATGATTCAAATACAGAGCAGTGTCATTAAACCCGGAGGTGGCTCTTATCTGAGAACTATCTTTACAGATCACGGGACAGGGATACCAAACGATTTTCTGCATAAGGCAACCGATCCATTTTTTACCACAAAACCACCTGGTGTCGGAACAGGGCTCGGGTTGAGTATCAGCAGCAACATTATTAAGAACCATCAGGGGTTTTTAGAAATTGAAAGCCGTGAAAATAAGTATACAAAAGTTATCATTGATTTGCCATTACGCAGAAAAGACATTGATGGGTGGGCTCTCCCGGAAAAGGGGCATGGGCTTTACCATGGAGAATCACATGGAATATAAAATTCTGGTTGTAGATGATGAGAAAAATATTTGTTTCACCCTGAAACGCTTCCTTGAAGATGAAGGTTACGAGGTTTTTATTGCACTGGGATATCAAGATGCCATGGACCTTTTATCCGATCAGGTACCGGACATGGTGTTTGCCGATATCATGCTGCTGGACGGAAGCGGTATGGATTTATTGAATGAAATCACTCGCAAACAAATCAATTGTCCGGTGGTAATGATTACCGGCGTTCCAACTATTGAAACTGCATCTGAAGCAGTTCGTCTCGGTGCATTTGACTATCTGTCCAAACCAGTACGGCAGAAGGATTTAATCCGGGTTGTCACAACTGCATTAAAGCATAAAGCCGTTGTAGATGAAAAGGAAAAGCTTCGGACAAATCTTAAAGCTATTTTCAAAAGTGTCCAAGACGGAATCATTACTATTGATAGAGCATTTAACGTTATTGAGATCAATCAAGCAGCACAGAAACTCTGCGGTTTACGCAGGAAAACTGTGCTGGGCCGTTCCCTGGAATCAGGAATTGAATCTCGTTGTGTACATTGTATAGCCCTGCTGAAAAAAACGCTGGAACAAAAAAGTGCCCATCGGATTCGCCTGCAGATGTGCCGGTGTAACACATCCTTGGAAAAGGTAGTCTCCTTGTGCGCCACCCCATTGATAAACAACACAGGCAACTTATCCGGTGCGGTACTGGTAATCAGGGATGAAACGCGCATAGCAACACTGGAAAAAAATTTAAAGGAACGTTCTACATTTTACAATATTGTGGGGAAGAGTGAAAAAATACAAAATATTTATTCTTCCATCGATAGCCTGGCAGATGTGAGGACAACAGTGCTTGTGAGCGGAGAAAGCGGCACCGGGAAAGAATTGGTTGCCGAAGCACTCCATTATCGGAGTGTTCTTTGTGAAAGGCCATTGGTAAAAGTCAATTGCGGCACACTTGCGGAAAATCTGCTCGAAAGTGAATTGTTCGGACATGTCAAAGGATCGTTTTCCGGAGCAATAAAGGATCGTACCGGCAGGTTTGAAATGGCCAACGGCGGCACAATTTTTCTGGATGAAATCGGAGAAATTACGCCCAAAATGCAGCTTGCCCTGTTGAGGGTCCTCCAGGAAAAGGAGTTTGAGAAGGTTGGCAGCAGCACTCCGATCAAAGTGGATGTCAGGGTGGTTGCCGCCACCAACCGGGATCTGCTCAAAGACGTTGAAGTAGGGCGATTTCGTCAGGATCTATATTACCGGCTGAAGGTGGTGGAAATTAACATACCGCCTTTACGGGAACGTAAAGAGGATATTTCTCTTCTGGCGGAACATTTCCTTAACTACTTCAACAAAGAAATGGATAAAAACATTCTCACTATTTCCCAGGCTGTCACAGATATATTTTTCCGGTATGACTGGACCGGCAATATCAGAGAATTGAAGAATGTAATGGAGCATGCCGTAATTTTCTGTCCGGAGACTTCCATTAGCCCCGAGCACCTGCCTTCCAATGTTGCCGGTTTCACCCAAAACAGTCGGGAAGAGATCAGGAAACGCGAGATAATTGCTGTCCTGGAAAAATCTCACTGGAATAAGACCAAGGCTGCAGATGGCCTGGGAATGAGTCGGCAAAACCTTTACCGGAAGCTAAAGGAATATAAGATAGATAAATAGAGTCAAATCCCTGCCTTTTTTATTGTTACACATGTTACAATCTGTAACAATGCCGCAAACCCCATCATTGGAACATCCCGGAGTCCATGCTATTTTTTTACATTCGCTTTAAAGTAAATTTCTTTTTATTTCAGCATCTTATCGATTATTTTACAATCTGTAACATGGCCCGGTCCGCACTGGACATCTGATTTGCTCCAAACCAGGGTATCCTCTTTTGGCGGTGAATGGATTGTTTTTCTTACAACCTCGTGTTGACAGCCTATTCCGGGGTCATTCTGCATCATCGGCATACTGCCATCTTAAATGGCACATTTATTGCCATTTCATCTGTTCTGGTGAACGCATATTAACAATTCTTAGGGATGAACGGTTGCACACAGGTTCATCATAAGGAATTTTATAGCAGCCATAAAAAACAAACGGATACGTATTAAATGAATACTAAAACTTTTTTACAACATGCCCTCGACTTTCATGGATTAACCGCACCCGGAATTCTAATCGGTAAATATATGATTGAAAAGGCCAAAGCTGACTTTTCCCCCGACACCCCGTTCCATGTCATTGTTGAAACCTCAAAAGGCCTTCCTGATGCGGTTCAGATCTTAACCGGCTGTACCATCGGAAATGGCGGATTAAAGCTGGTTAACCTGGGGCGCTACGCACTTTCGCTGTACAAACTGCTAGATGGAAAGGGAATCAGAGTCTACCTGGATCCGGGAAAACTTGATCATTACAAACAAATCAAAGGATGGTTGTATAAAACCACGCCCCCGGATGCATATGATATGCAGGCATTGATTGCGGAAATACACAGTGCAGGCACTGATATTTACAATACAAAGCCGGTCAAAGTGCTGCCCCGATTTCTGAAAACCAGACCCCAGGGAAAAATTTTAACCTGTTGCGTATGTGGAGAGGCATACCCTCAATCCGACGGCGGCATATGCCGCGGATGCACAAATGAAACCCCTTATGTTGAGGCAGATACCCTCCTGGCCGGTGATTTTTTACAGCCGAAACTCAAGACCATTGCAGTTGAAGATTCAGTGGGAAAAAGAGCGCTCCATGATATGACAAAAATTGAACCCGGGGTGTTCAAAGGACCCGAAATCGAGTATGGACAGGAAATATCGGCCAGTGACGTCTGCCGGCTGCAGAAAATGGGGAAAAACTCCATATTTGTTGCAGATGAAATGGAAGACAACCAGGATTGGGTCCATGAAAATGACGCTGTGCTCGGGTTTGCGGAAAATATGGCGGGTGTTGGTGTTGCCTATGATAAAAAGCCTGAAGAAGGCAAGGTTACATTTACTGCCGAACGAAAAGGCCTTTTTGTTCTCAACCGCCCAAAGCTTGAACGGTTTAACCTTCACAAGGATGTGATGTGTGCATCCCGGCATGGTTATACCGTGGTGGAGAAGGATAAACCCATTGCCGGATCACGGGCGATTCCATTATTTATTTCCAGAAAACGGTTCCAGCGGGCTGTTGCATCATTAACCCAAGGCTCTCCCCTTTTACAGGTACTGCCATTGAGACAGGCAAAGGTTGGCATTCTTGTCACCGGTACTGAAATTTTCAAGGGGCTGATAAAAGACCGGTTTATTCCCATCATAAAGAGCAAGGTTGAAAAACTGTCGTGTACAGTCACAGGCCAGACAATTGCACCCGATGACAGGGGGCTTATCACTGAACGTGCAAATGAGCTGATTTCAGGAGGGGCCGACCTTGTTGTAACAACGGCAGGTATGTCCGTTGATCCTGATGATGTCACCCGTTCCGCTCTCATGGATGCCGGATTGACAGATATGGTATATGGAACGCCTGTGCTTCCGGGGACCATGACACTTGTGGGAAAAATCGGCACAACCCAGGTCATCGGTGTCCCTGCATGCGCACTCTATTTTAATATCACAAGTTTTGACCTGCTGCTGCCCAGGCTGCTGGCCGGACTTGAGATAAGGGCCGAAGATATGGCGCAGATGGGCGAAGGCGGATTGTGCCAAAACTGTCGGCTCTGCACCTTCCCCAAATGTCCATTTGGAAAATAAATATACTGCTGAATAAAGGCAGAAAAAAACCCTTAGATACACTTTGAAAATGAGGGAATCGGAGGTACCAACGTGCAGCAAGTTATAAACCGGTGGTTTGTCAGATTTAGAATTTTTATCATGGTCGTAACAGGCATTCTTGCAATTTTGTCTTTTTCCATGGCAAACACCGATAAAATCACAACCATAGACAAAAAAACTGTGGAAGACAGAAAAAATAAATTTTGCATCTCCTGCCATGAGATGGAAAATACCGTTTATAAAGAGTACCAGAAATCGCCACACTTTAACAACACCTCCGGTGTGAGGGCCGGTTGTAATGACTGCCATGTCCCTTCCGAGTTAGTACCCGGACTTATTCGAAAAATACAAGCAAGCAAAGAACTGTGGGCAAAAATTCAGGGTACCATTGATACCCTGGAAAAATTTGAAGAAAAACGTCTGATCCTGGCAAAAAGGGTCTGGGCTGATATGGAGGCGCACGATTCCAGGGAATGCAGATCCTGCCATTTTACCGAAGCTATTGACTTTGGAAAATTTAAAAAACCGGACGGGGCCAAACGCATGAAAGAAGGCCTTGAAAAAAAAGAGACATGTATCAACTGCCACAAGGGCATTGCCCATGAGATGCCGGATATGTCTGCCGGATATAAGGCCACATATGAAGAGCTGCAAGCCCTTTCCCTGAAAGAAAAGAAAAAAAAAGGTCAGATGTACACCCTGGCTAAAAAATCACTTTTCCTGGAACAGAACGATACAAAAAAAGCAGGAAAAATTTTACCGGCCACCCGGCTTACAATTCTCCAGGAAAAAGGGAACAAACTTCATGTTCAGATCAATGGATGGCAGCAGGACGGAGTCGCCCCGCTGATTTATGCCCTCCAGGGCAAGCGGATTTTCTCCACTGTCCTTGGCAAAAAGGCACAACCTGAGGTCAAGGTGGTTAAAACAATGCTTGATGAGGATACGGATCTGACCTGGCATGAGGTTAGTTTTACCGGCTGGGTAACCAAGGATGGCCTGATTTCCGACCGGGAAAAGCTCTGGGAATATGGGGCTGATATGCACGGTGCCAGCTGCAGTGGCTGTCATTCAGCAACTCCGGCAAACCACTTTTTGGCCAACCAGTGGATGGGAACCCTCAAAACCATGTCGCGGAATACCAATTTAAACAAAGGTGAATATAGATTCCTTTTAAAATATTTACAATTCCATGCCAAGGATACCGGCGGTGGACATCACTGAAAGCCTGACGGCAGGCTTGACTACTTCATTTTTTCAAAGGAGACCCATGACAGAAAATATATTATCCATGGATTTGGCCTATACAGATACCAGGATTTCAATCTATCGCTGGCTGTCCACTCTGTTTGCCAAAGAGATTGACCCGAAAACACTTGATGAATACCGGCAAGGGGCTGGAGTAAATTTTTTAAAATCGCTTTCCACAATTTCAGCCTTTACACCAGGAGTAAGAGCACTCCAGGATCTGATGGAGCAAGAAACCGCCACGGGCGACCTGGCCCTGGAACTTGCCGGTGATTTTGGATTTCTTTTCCTTGGCAGTGGTGGGCAACAATCCGTCCCGCCATATGAATCCGTTTATACCAGCCATAACGGAACCATGTTCCAGGAAGCTGAGCAGCAAACCCGCAGGATTCTGGAAAAGTATGGACTGGGGGTTTGCAAGAATGTTCGTGAACCTGCTGATCATATTGCGGTTCAGTTGGAACTGATGGCACATCTGTTTGAATTATCCGCCAAGTCAGCGGTAACAGATGATGACCAAGCCAATACGTTAAAAATAGAACAGAAAACATTTTTAGAAGATCACCTGCTTAACTGGGTGCCTGTATTCTGTGCAAACTGTGTGAAAAACGATCCGGGGGGATTCTATGCAGCACTTGCCCAGCTTATGGTTACCATGCTTAAAGAAACCCATCTGTATTTAACTGACGATTATTAATCATCATTACCAAAAGAGGAGACCATTATGTCACAATCACTGGAAGACAAAATTAAAACTGAACTGTCAAGACGACAATTTCTCGGCACCAGTCTGGCAGCGGTTACAGCCATGCTGTTCGGACCTTCACTTCTTACCCGGGCCTTTGCCGCCCAGGGGGGTGATTATGAGGTGCTGTCAGGAGATCACTGGGGTGGATTACTCGCCAAGGTTAAGGACGGGCGTTTTGTTGAGGCACTTCCCTTTGAGAAAGACCCCTTCCCGACATCACTTGTAAAAGCATCCTGTGATTATGTATATTCGCCCAGCCGGGTAAAATACCCAATGGTAAGGGCCGGATTCTTAAAAAACGGTCACAAGAGTGATACCAGCGAACGGGGTAAGGGAAAATTTGTACGGGTCAGCTGGGAGAAAGCCATTGAACTGGTAGCAGGTGAACTCAACCGCGTTAAAGAGCAATATGGTGTTGCCAGTATCTATGGTGGTAATCCTGGCTGGAGAAAAGTTGGTAAACTCCATAACAGTGTTGCAGGTCTCGGACGCCTGATGAATCTTCATGGGGGCTGTACAAAAGGATCCGGAGACTACAGCACCGGTGCCGGTCAGGTCATCATGGGATATGTCATGGGAAATATGGAAGTATACAGTCAGCAAACCACCTGGCCTGTTATCATCGAAAGTTCCGAAATCGTCGTTATGTGGGGCTCTGATCTGCTCACCACGGACAAGATGGGCTGGGGACTGCCGGACCATGGCGGTCAGGTAGGACTTAAGGCACTCAAAGAGAGTGGGAAAAAGGTTATTGTGATTGACCCTTTACGGACTGAAACAGCAGAATATGTCAATGCCCAGTGGATTGCACCGCGACCGGGCTCAGATGTTGCCATGATGCTGGGGGTTGCCCACACCCTGTATGCGGAAAAACTTTATGATGAAGAGTTTCTGGATGAATACACGGTTGGGTTTGATAAATTCAAGGCCTACCTTATGGGAGAATCAGACGGCCAGGCAAAGACCCCTGAATGGGCCTCCGCCCTTTGCGATGTCAGTTCCGACGTCATTAAAACCCTTGCCAGAACCATGGCCAAAAACCGCACCATGCTCATGGCCGGCTGGTCCATACAGCGCGCAGACCATGGTGAACAGCCCTATTGGATGATCGCCACAATTGCCAGCATGCTGGGAGAAATCGGCCTACCGGGCGGTGGTTTCGGAATGGCCCACCATTATGATGGTGCAGGATCTCCCCAGTCACCCATGCCATCCTATGGATCCGGTCTGGGAGGATTTTCAGCCGGCAGCGCGCCTAAAAAAATGCCTCCGACAATTCCCGTGGCCCGTATCAATGACGCCCTGCTCAATCCGGGAAAGCCCTTTGACTATAATGGAGAGACAATCACCTATCCAGACCTTAAACTGATGTACACTGCCGGTGGCAACCCCTTACACCACCAGCAGGATCGGAACAAAACCATCAAGGCCTGGCAGAAACTCGAAACCATTATTGTCCACGAGATGTTCTGGACAGCCTCAGCCAAGCATGCAGACATTGTCCTGCCCACGGCAACCACCTTTGAACAGGATGATATAGAGGGCCTGGGAGATTATTCAGCCCGGTTTATCTATCCGCTGCACAAGGTTATTGATCCGCTTTATGAATCCAAACCCACCTATGATATTTTTGCCGCCATTGCCGAAAAACTTGGATATGGTCAGGAATTTACAGAAGGCAAAAGCAATATGGACTGGATCGAAAGTTTTTACAAAGCTGCCGTAAAACAAGCCAAAACAAAAAAAATTAAGATCCCGGATTTTAAAACCTTCTGGGAGGGTGGGTCCTATGTGGAATTTGATGTGCTGGAAGATTCCAAGAAATGGGTCCGCCATGCCGACTATCGCGAAGACCCCATGCTGGAACCCCTGGGAACTGCATCCGGAAAAATAGAGCTCTATTGCAAGTCCATTGAAAAAATGGGATATGACGATTGTCCTCCCCATGCCACCTGGATAGAGCCCATAGAATGGTTAGGGAGCAAAAAAGCAGAGCAGTATCCACTGCATCTTTTAAGCCCCCATCCTAAAAACAGGCTCCACTCCCAAATGAACAATGTGGCCTCGCTCCGCAAAGAATACGCCATCCAGGACAGAGAACCTGTATTGATCTCTTCCGCAGATGCCAAGGCCAGGGGAATCAAAGATGGTGATGTGGTTCGTGTATTCAATGACAGGGGCCAGACCCTTGCCGGAGCCTCGTTGACGGACAAGCTTCGCCAGGGCGTGGTACGTTTATGCGAAGGTGGCTGGTATGACCCCCAGGAACCTGGAAAGCCGGGATCACTTTGCAAATATGGTCATGTCAACATGCTGACCATTGACAAAGGAAGCTCAAAACTATCCCAGGGTAATATTGCAAATACAGCCCTTGTTCAGATCGAAAAATATACAGGAAAACTGCCAAAAGTGACGGCATTTGACCC
>Ga0307987_1000703_pt1 | contig 19695 bp, 12 predicted proteins | sample EllFjometagen181_FD_203157 | JGI IMG/M metagenome (GOLD analysis project Ga0307987, IMG submission 203157) | Marine microbial communities from Ellis Fjord, Antarctic Ocean - #181 | ecosystem: Environmental > Aquatic > Marine > Unclassified | place: Southern Ocean | collected 2014-10-08
TTGTACACGGGGGGTGGGTTCTTGATTTACTGAATTGTACTCCGTGAACGGTTACTAAAAAAGTTACAAAAATTTATTTAAAATTAAATCATAGGAAATCAGACGTAAAGGGGTGACGAATGTGTGTCCGACCATGCTGACCGCGTTTCCCTGAAAGCCGCCCCGTCCGCCATGTCCCGCACCCGAACCGTAAGAACAGGAATGTCCACCGCCTGGACCATTGCCGTCGGCAAGCGGGATGCCGCGCGCGTAGCCCTTGCCATCAACGTCAATAATTGCATTTTCGCCCAAAGTGAAATCGCCGCTGCTGACGAGCCAGACGCGGTTTGACATATCGTTATTTGTGAAGGCTGGCGGGAGTGTCACTGTTCCGTCACTGAGCGTGATGTTGATCGCGCTGATCCGAGCATACCAGTTTGAGAACGTTAGCGTACCACCACTCATGGTCAGTGTTCCTATCTGCGCCGTTTGGTTTGTCAGCAGGATGCTGGCTCCAGTGCCGATTATGGCATCCTCGCCCACTCCTGGCGCACCATCGCTCCAATTTCCGTTATCAAACCAGTCAGCATTTTCCGCAGTCCCGGTCCAGGTTGTCGCGCCTCGTGCAATGTTCGTAGTAAGCCAGGTGAATACTGTTAGCGCAAGCACCAGATTAGTGAAGTATCGTTTCATAGTTCTCCTTAATGGTAATAGTTCACGGCGTGTGAGTAGCTCAAGAATCAGCCCGCCGCGCGCAAATTCTTGTAATTAGTTTACCTATATCCAATTTAATAAAAAATATATTAGTTTAACTTTCAGCAAAATGCAAGCATAAAAAAATTTGATAAAGGGATTGTAAAGCTAAATGCGAAAATATTTCACAAATTACTGCTGTTAATAATTACTGCTTAAAATATTCTTCTGCTGTTTTGTATTCAATAATTTTTTTAGGGTAGTTGTTAATCCATTCTGTTTACTGTTGTATTTCCAGCTTTGTGTAGTGGTCTATATCACTTACTTCGGTCGTGTGCCGACAGTAGCGAAGCGTCCTATCTCACATTAAACAGGAAGCCCTATTTAATTTCATATTTTTTCTTAAGTTCAGCTTTCATGATTTTCTGATAACCTTCCGGAATGGCTGGATTAAAGATATATACTTCCATAATTTCTCCCTGAAAACCAAAACTATAAAAATCCAGTTTGCCGTCTTTAATTTTCAACATTCTACCTAAACCTATGGCAGTAGCTTTCATCGGTTTGCGTTGGAAATTTTTAGTTATTGTGGCCATTTGAATACCGTATTCACCGAGACCATAAGCACCGGCGACTAGGCCATCTGTATTATCTGAACCTTCTTCCCCTACGACAGAGACAATGCGTCCGTATTTTGTGTTTTTAGTTTCTAGGGTGTCTGGATCAGCTTTGGCAACAGCAATAACCGTCAGGCTTTGTGTCTGTTCCGGTTTAAGTGCTACAGTCAAAAGGGCATTACCATCGAAAACTACAGCCTGATAAGGTACTTTTTTCAGAATTGCCGAGCTTATGTTATCGACTTGGAAAGGCTTGAGATCATACTTGTTCTCTGAAATGTCCTTCCACAAGACAACTTCATTCTTTTCATTGACTTCAACGCCTTTTGCAGCGGAATAGTGTGCCATTATCCTGCTTGTCGGCACATTGAGATCTGGCAATGGTGGATATTTCAACGCACCCGGCAATTGTTTCATTCCCATGCCCGACTTCAAATGTGGAACGAGTTGATAAGTTAATTTTACCGGTTTACCAGGTTCCAACTTTAAGGGCAGAGCGACGTGCATGTTTCGGCAATAAACTACTCGTTTGGACACAATTTTCTTTCCAACCTGCATTATTGTCTCGGGTTTATCAAATATAATATCCAGACTACCTGCTTCCCGGGACAAAATGATCTTCATTACACCATCGATTTTTTCAGCACCGTTCAACTCTTTGTCGTCTTTACCGAAAAACTGAATTTTAAGGTCTTCAGTGATGTGCATGGGAATTGTTTCGTAAAGCGATTTGAAGCCCTGAACTTTATCAGTGCTGATAGTGAGTAAGGCACTGAAACTGTCAGGTTTAAAGTCATATTTTCGCTTATAAACGATTTTGGCATCAGTTATGTGCTCCTGCCGTTGCAGCTTTTTCATGATTTTACCCTCTATGGTCAAGGAGTTGTTTTGGTTGTCCAGAAAACTTTTCGGCCAGGTTGTCCGGGCAGAAGTAAGAATTTTTCCTTCTTCAGTTTCACCTATCAGATGATTGTTAGCCCAATCCTGCCAACCAGGAATGAAGGCTTTCCGGTTGCCCAGATCGATTTCTTTTCTTTCGTAGTCTTCATATGCGGTCATACGACCAATAAGAAATGTTCCGGCAGGAGTCCAGAGGGAACTTAATCCTCCTCCGGAAAATCCATTGAACATGCCCCCTTGATTTTTCAGCATATTGCGGTAGTTAGTAGTGCCATTATCACTTGTTACTGCTGGTCCAGTAAAGAAAATTGCGTAATACGCAGGCCGTCGGACGCAATAGAATTCATTGTTGAAGTTTCGGGTAAAATTATCCGAAGCCAAGACAGGAAGAGTATATTTTTTAGCCAGCTCCTGCTGAATTTGTGCTTCATCCTGATGGTACATATAATCTGGAAGATGAAGAACCATGCCCCAGTCATGCATTCTGCCTTTTTGTCCTGCTCCTCCGCCCCAGGGAAAAGCTGACACTACCCGTTTATTCGGCGTGGTGGATATCTGCTCAAAGGAGTCTATCGGTTTTGGTGTTGTATTAGATCGAAAGTGTATTAGGGATGGCACAGATTCCGGGACATCACAGACAAAGTGAGTTTCCCGTCCCCCATACTGGTCATTGGCGAAGGAATCTGCACAACGATCATTAAAATGGCTTGGTGAAACCCATTGACCGTCCGGCATGGGCAAAGTTATATAGTTTTTAATGGTGTAAGCTTTGCGCAGCCAGGTGAGTATTTCTTTGTCCCCGGTAATGGAATAAAGTTCCGCCATTCGGTGCAAGGCTATCCCGTAATAGGAGCCGTCCGGAGCCCGTCCCTTACCTTCCCAATGATAACCGGCCATGCTGAGTTCCGGACCGAACATAATTAGTCCCAACCACCGTTCATACATCTTCTTAATCTCTGGATTTTTCGTTCCGAGCCAGGCATAATACATCCCTACCGGAACGCTGAATCGCATATTGATGGGGCCGGTGGGTCTCTTCTTATTGATTTGAGTACACAGGAATGTCAGACCTTCTTCCCAGGCCTTTCTGACATCTTCCGGCAGCAGGTCTTTAGTTTTAAGATAAGTAAAGGCATTGAACGTGAGGCTGAAGCCGGTAACCGCTGAATGCAGACCCCATCTACGGCCGGTATAAGAACTGTTCTCATCATTGTAGTAATAATCATTTTCTGTCCAGCATATGAGATCATCCATAGCAATTATCGCAGCTCGGTGTCCAACATTTTTATCATTGTAATAAGGATTCCATTCTGCCTTATTGCTGTATGCCCAGGCCAGTAGATTGGCTGTGGTCGGATGAGCCGGAATCCAGAATTGACCAGTTTTCAAAGAGTGATGTTTATCTTGCAAAAATGGCTGAAACAGTTCATCATCAGGGCGCCAAATATTTTTCCAGAGGAAGTCGTCCGCTGGCAGATCAACTGCCCGGGCGACGAATGGAAGCAGAGGTGTATAGCCTGATGCCAAATACATGTGCCTTAGTTCAGTGCCGGGTTGGAACTTTGTCACATCGACCGGTTTGACTTTCGTTTCAACTTCACTGACTTTTACGGTCTTCAGATATTCCACCACTGTTTCCTGCCATGGATAAAGCCATTTAGGTTCGTTTGCTTCACTGACCGTAAAGGTTAATAGTAGAATGGAGATTAATGCTGCTTTCATACGATGTCCTTTATGTTGCATTGTTCTTTTATAACTAACCCCGCATTATTATACGGGGCTACAAAGGTTAAACTACTACGTAGTTATGGAACAGCGACTGCGTCTTGATTGCCATTTCGGTAGGCCATTACACTACGTTCCATTGCGGTCGGCACATTAAACAAGAAACCCTAACTAGAAAAATTATGTTAAGTAAGTTTTTTTGTTTCTGGTCATAGGGTTTTGTCTGTATGCTTCTTCGAGCACTTCAATTTGTCGTCTTACCTGTTGTAAAGTTATGACTCTTGGTGCATTATTGACTAGAATTTCGTATAAGTTGTCATAGAAGCTTTTGCTTATAAGGTTGAACATACCTAATGTTGGTTTAAAACTCCATGTTTCTTCTACCCATTCAAGGCTGTCCGCGCAGTATTTACGATTATCAGACCATGTTCCTTTTTGTTCCAGTTTTTTTGCAGATTCTTCTATATAATATTTCCATGTTACTTTTTCAGGTGTCCCTATTATTCCTCCCAGAGTTCCGCCAAAGTTAAACATTTCTCCTTGTGGGTATGCTTGAAATGAACTTGTAACTACTTCAATTGTTGGTCTATTTTCTCCGTATAGTGTAACTGTTGAAAAATTATCACTATCACCATATGGGTTTTCAGAAACTAAACGTGCAAAAACGTTTGGTTTGGCATCACCAAACAGTACAATTGCCTGATCTAAAGGGTGAGGCCCTGTATTTCGAAGATTGCCCGCACTGAATTCCTGTAGGCATTGCCAGTCCCACCGACGACTCCAGTTGCTGAAATTTATTCTGCCTTGAATTAATTTTCCAATTTTCCCGGAATCTATTATTTCCTTTATTTTAATGAAGGCAGGTTGGAAACGTGAATTTTGGAAAGGAAGTATTTTCTTGTTATGTTTCTTAGCGATTTCGCACATTTTATCAAAGTCTTCTACTGTAGTCGCTACGGGTTTTTCGCATACCACATCAAAGCCAGCTTCTAAAGCGTCTATTGTTGCTTGCGGATGCAGAAAGCTTGGAGTTGCATTAATTATTAGATCCAGTTTCATCTCTTTTGCATTTGCAAGTAACTCTTTATAATTATCAAAAGTTCGTGCATTATGTTCATCTGCGCACTCTTTAACTCTTTCAGGCAGTAGGTCTGCAACTGCAACTATTTCCCATTTTGCAGTATCCTGCTTCATCCACTCAACATGAATTCCAAATCCACTGCGCCCTTGTCCTAAAATTCCTACTCTTAATTTTTTCACTATTTATTCCTTTTTATATTATGTTTTATCAAAATTTTTACTCTTTTTTTAGCCCTATTTTTTTTTACGAAAAAATGTATAGTACACAAAAATACGATATTCGTTATCCGTTGTTCGTTTTTCGTTGGTCGTTAAGAAACTCCCGTCTTCGCTCTACGAGCTTTCGCCTGACACTGCTGTGAGCAGGGATATGCTTCGCATATTTTATAAACCTAGGGCGTTCTAGGCTATTATATTACGGGCTGTTAGCCCTAACGGACGTCAGAGACGACGTCCCTCCCTCTTGCAAGCTGGAAGCGTGCGTTAATTTTCCGCGCCGAGGCGACCATGCGTCGCTTTGCAAGCTATGCACGGCACGGCGCGGCTACAGATGACTCAGTGACTCAATGACTAAGGACTAAGTTTTTCAAATATCGACATTCGACCAACGATTCTTTCGTCCGTGTTAGTCCATCATGTCCGTTCCGACCATTTTTTTAAATCTTATCTCCTAACTCTTAACGCTTTTCCCTTCGACCGTTGACCAACTATTCACGACCAACGATCCCGCAAAGCTGGAATCAGCGAACCAACATCACAAAAAACAGTATGTCTAAAAACTTGATTTTAATACATTATTGAATCATAATTATCGTACCTTGTGGCAGCTGCTGGAAGAATACGATGTTGCCGTCCTCGCCGGCGGTCATGTTATAGGGTTCGCTTTTGTCGAGCCCCAGCAGTCCTCCGCCACGCTCCATGAGCCCTGCCAATTGAGAAGCGGTTTCCGTTGGTAAACCAAAATGTTTGATTTACGATAACTGTTACAGAGCCATATTTGTCTATTTGGGTGTTTGTTTTGTGCTTGTAATATGATTTAAAAGAAGTAAAATTAATTGATTACGTTTTGTATATTTATTTTTTCATAAATTATTGTGGGTTTTTTATTTTATTCGCTCCCTTCCATGCTTCACACTATGGTTACGCAGGACACAGTCATGGTCGTATTATTTATTAATAATTACCCCATATTGAATATGGGGCTAATAAAATGTGACTACGTTCCATTGCTGTCGCACATGACCAACGGGAGAGAGGCTGGAGTTTGTCTTCGTGTTCACAGTTGTAGCGTCGATTGGTGATCGGTGACGTGAGTGTTGAAACAACCCCTCTTTCCATGGACAATTTAGACTTCACTTGTTTTTTATGGCTGAAACTTTATTTCCATTCAACGAGGTTACAGTTCATTACAATGCTTTTTTTACAATTATTGACTGAAGCTATTTGTTCGTTCATAAGGTCAGCCGTGGCTACTCCACATGCATAACCATCGGCGATTAAAGCAGTCATAGGAATTTGTGCAGGTAGTTTACTCTCTTTACTTAGAAGTGCAGTTATACTCATGTTTGACCACTTTTTATGTGGCAGAGATACAAGAGCATCGACTACGCCGATAGTTTCATAATCGTCGGTAATAATGAGTGCATCAAAAGGAGTATTTTTTTTAAATGTTTTCAGGGCAATCTGAAATGCTTGGTTTGTAAGTTCTGTGCCGTGAATGCTTGGTTTGCATAACAAGTATGTCAGTTCTGCATCATCTTCAGTCAGATTTTCTGAAAGAATACTACGTTTGAACATATCAGCAAGAATCTCTTTTGGTTGAGAGCTTATTACACCTATTTTTCGTGCACCTTTAGAGATTGTAATCTTAAATAGTCTTTCTATTTCTGCTGGCCAGTCATAGTAAGCATAAGAAAGATTTTTACCAGGACGAGTGCTTACGACAAGATGGTCATTATTTGCAAGTATTTGATCACCGTCATCACCAAGGTTAAGACAAATTATACCTGCAACTTCGGTGTGTTCTGATAATTCAAGTTCAAGTGCGGCTGGTGTAATATGATGATAAATTAATGTGTTGTCTTTGGTCTTGTCTGTTTGATCTTGAGGAAGTATTAATGTTTTCCAACCATGTTCGGCTAGACCGGCAAGAATACCTTTATTCCGTTCTGTAAAAAATGGATGATATCTGAAAAATTCCCATGAGTTGGCAATTGCTACAGTATCGCGTCGTACAAGAGGCTGTTGATTTGCTGCATTGATATTAGATACAAAAGTTCCACTTCCTCGTGTTCGAGTAAGTATTCCTCGTTCTACTAATATGCCGAGACCGCGCTTGATTGATTTTATACTTATTCCGTATTGTTCTTTTAGCATAGATTCACTTGCAAGTCTGTCACCTTTTTTGAGTGTGCCGGCAACTATACCAGATAGAATGTCATCTACTAGTTTTGAATGGACGGGAGGAGAAAGAAGATTGAATTTTTCTGGATTTAGCATTATAGTTTTCCTTTTATATTGTATTCATCTCTGAATAATAGCTTTCTTGAGCATTTAAGTCAATGGAAAAATTTTTCTTTATTTGTAACCTTAATTTTACGGTTGGTGACTGTTTTTTTCTTTTCGGTTTCCCCGCCTGCGTCCCTACGGCGTGGCAGGCAGAACCGACTCTACATTCTTTCCAAACAGCGTTATTTGCAAGTAATGTAGTGTTCAATCTGCCTGCCTAGCCGTAGTTTCGAAGAGCGAAGGCTGGTAATCGGAGTTATATTATATTTGTTTTAAAATCATCACCCAAAAAGATAAAAACCAAAAATGCACTTCTTTATTTCATTGATCCAGATGCATGTTTTACCTAATCACCCAAAAACTAAGAAGTTCTTTGTTAATACCGTTAAAGTCGCTAAAACAGATAAAAGAGGATTTTTAGTGAGTTTTTCTATTGACGATAACGGGCTGATTGAGTATTGTTGGTCTTAAGGATTGAAAAAGAGTGAGATTTATCGTGCGGGAACTTTTAAAGGCGGCGTACGCAATCATCTTTACACTAATACAAACTAAGGAGAATATGATGAAGCAGACCCGCGAACATGCAAAGACTGACAGAACAAAGAAACTGAATACAAGGATGAATAGTTCATACCACCCAAGGGCACGCACTCTTGCGGTAGCATTGACATGTCTCTTTGCCTTGGGTATCCTCGCCCCCGGCGCTCAGGCAGAAACGTTTACTTGGACTGGCGGTTCCGGACTTTACATGAGCACACCAGAGAATTGGGATCCCGATGGCTTGCCCATCAATGGCAATATTGGAGTGGTCGACAGCTCGACCGCACGGATCAACGCGAATCTTTATAGTGATCCGGATACGGCGCCTAGCGAACTGCGCGCGCTGACTGGTGGCATAATACTGTTAGCTGCGAGCATTGCCGCCAACCACAATATCGTGCTGGACGGCGGAACGTTTGGTGGTGGCAACACATCATATTCTTATGCAGGGGCTACCAAGGTAAAAAGCGACTCAACGTTGACCGGCATGTATCTATCGGGAACACTCGCAGACTACGATGGATTGAACACTGGCATGTTGACGTACACCACCTCAGGGCGCCTGTGGTTGGGTGGAGACAATTCCTCGTTCACCGGAGGATTCGAGATTCAGAACGGTTCGATCGACCTTGTTGGCGCCAATGCTCTGGGCATGGGGACGCTGGAATTCACTGTAAACGCGAACAACAAAGATTTGAACCTTGGCGGTTTCAACGCCACTGTAACCAGCTTGTCGGGCACCCCTGGAACCGGGTCGGTCTTGATTCAGAGCGATCCTTGGGATACCATTTTTGGTACCGGCAAATATAACGATGCGACACTAACGGTTGACCAGGACGTGGATACCACGTATGGCGGCACATTCCAACATGCCTTCGCAGTGGGTTTTAGAGCCCTTAATCTTATTAAGACAGGTACGGGAATCCTCACCCTGACCGGTGCCAGCAGCATTAACTGGGACAATGCCGCTGATAGCAAAACCATCAGCGAGGGAATCCTGGTTGTCGGCCATGCTGACGCTTTGGGCACAGGTGGCACGATCACGGTTGGCGGCAATGGTACGCTCGCCATTGGCTCGGGCGTTACTTTCACGCAATTGGTGACTTTCGTTGCTGGCTCAACGCTTGGCGGTAATGGTACATACAACCCTGGCAGCCCTGTATTAATAGCTAATGGCATGAATGTGGCACCTGGGGTGAGCCCTGGGATATTGACACTGCCTACTACGACGTTTGGCGATGGTAGCGGCGACGACGAGACGTTGGTCATCGAGCTTGGCGGCACCACTGTTGGCACTGAATACGACCAACTCGCCGGTCTGAGTGGTGCTACGCTCACCATTGCGACAGGCTCTAGCTTGGATATCGTTATTTCTGATACTTATCCAATTCCGTCGACTGGTGCCAGCTACCAAGTCTTAGACTGGGATACCATCGCTGGAGAGTTCAGTACAATCATTCTGCCCGACCATCCTGGATGGAAATGGGACACCTCTGCGCTTTACACGACTGGGACAATTACCGCAACTCCTAATATGGCCGGTACTGTGATTTTTATTCGCTAACTTGTTCAACCACGGAGAACAGATGAATGTCTAGATCTCCGTAATTAAGGTTTCCTGTTCAATTCATAATTTGTGTGTTGACAGTATGTTAATCTCTGTCTAATGCACTATAAGTGCAAGGTTTTTGGTATGTTTTGCAAAAAAAGCTTGCAGATGAACTTTAATATAAAGTTCCTGTAATTCATGAATTTATAATGCGATATCACGAACCAACTTGTTGAGGCTGGAGCACGCGACAGCAGCGAAGCGTCCTATCTCACATTAAACAGGAAGCCCTATCTAGGCGGAGTTTCCCCATGAATTAATAATTATAACACTGGAAAAAATAAACTACATACAAAAATAATCACACATGAATAAATGGAAAAAGAGAAAACTGCCAGTGAAAAACTCCCCAAATAATTCAATAAAAAAAGATTCTGTTGTTATACTGGATTTTGATGGCACTATTTACCGCGGCATCTGCCCTTTTCTATTCAAGGGTGTCGCTAATGTAGATATGGCGCTCTACCTGCTCCTCTTCTCCCCGATGCGCAAATCCTTTCTATTGTTTTCAAGGCTTTTCAAACTGATGCTTTTTCAGATGAATCTTCGGCGCAGATACAAAAACGGAAAGATCAGCCTTTCAGATATGGATATGATTCTGGTAAAATATTTCGCGGATAATATCCTTTCCGCCTGCAACAATACGATAATCGAAAAGGCCGTGTCAACTATAAGTGGCATGTGTTACAAAGGGGCATTGAAATTCCTTGAAGACCACAAGAACGAATGTGAGTTTGTCATTGTCAGCAAGTCATTCGAATTTCTGCTTGAAAAAGTCTCATTGAAATTAAAGGAAGCACACGGAGTTACAACTGAATTTCACGGTGTTAAATACGATTTTGCCACAGGCATAGACAAAGAGAACTCTGTAATATCCAGAGAGAAAAAATTCAGCATTACAAAAGATATTCTTTCCCAAAAAACTTACTTAAAAAAAGCGACAGTAATCGGGGACACCGAAGACGACGTGGCCATAATGGAAGCCGCGTCCGAAGTCCTGGGAAAAGAAAATGTAACATTCATATCTGTTTCCCCCAAGGACAATAAAATCACATCAGCTTCCGACCAATCCTACAATTCCTGGGAAGACTACCTGTAACCTTTTTCAGAGAGGTAGTCAAAATAGGGCATCCTCTTGAATTCAATTTGCAAGTGCAACACCCGTTTCCTCATCAATAACTTCTTTTGGGGTTTTAAAACCTAGACATTTTCTAGGCCTATAATTTAATTTGTTTTGTACTCTTGTTAGTTCCTTTTGGGTGACCTCTTCAAAGCTGCACCCTTTAGGAAAGTACTGTCTAATAAGTCCATTTGTATTTTCATTTGTACCACGTTCATAAGAGCTATATGGGTGGCAAAAATAATACTCACAATCTAACGCACGAGTTATTCTTCTGAATTCAGTGAATTCACCACCATTATCTGATGTAATACTGTTTACAACAAGCTGATGATTTTTACAATAAGATATTACTTTCTTAAACACATTTTCTGTCCTACTGTCTTTTGACTTCAAAATGACTGTGGTTCTACTTTTCCTGTCAACCATTGTAATTAATACATCTTTAGACTTCTTTGATACCATTGTATCGATTTCATAATCTCCAACATTTTCTCTATTATTAATATTTTCTCGAAAGTTTGCAGTCTGAGCCCGCACCCAATTCTTTATAAATCAATCCCGCTTCCATGCTTTGTCTTCGGCTATGCAAGATCCTGTGCCCACGTCATTATTGATACTCCTTTAGTTGCTTGGCAAGAGTTTTGGCGAACTCTGTAAACGGTTCTATTACGCCTTGATGCTGAAGACACAACTGCCCTTGTTCATCACACGAGCTTACCCATTTTGCGTATATTTTCATGTATTTAATTTCCAGCTCAAGGGCTTTTTCAGCTTCTTTGACCAGATATTGAAGTTTTTCCGGTGGAGGCCAGCAGGCATGTTCGTTGCCAAGCGGCCAGGCTTTGTATCCGAAAAGCGGCAGTTTAGCATTTTGCAGATGATAAACAGCTTGAATATGCAGAGCGCTTATCCGGCATATATCAGTCATGTATTCGGCTTGTTTTTTGCCGGTGGGAATTGAAATTTCTGACAATTCCTGAAAACTTCGGGCCGCAGTATCAAAAAATGCTTTTGCTTTTTTCAAACGTTTCCAATCATAACCGGGAGCGTCAGTTGAATTTTTATACACCCAACTGCCGGTAAATCCGATATTGTATGTATGATCTTTACCGTAAATAGTACCCGCTTCAAGACATTCATATGCTTCAGTAGCTTTGTCAATCGCGTTAACACCATACAGTCGACCGAAATAATCTTTTTTGAAATCAGCTTTGGAAAGAGCGGGATTCCAGCAAAATGCTGCCGCTGCCGCGGAATTGTGTTCCAGAGAACGAATCCGCCAGTGATTGAAGTATATGGTTTCAACAGCTAGTTTATTCGCGGCCTTGACATTATCGCAAATAGAATCGTTCCATCCCTGAGCAAGCATCATAGTACCGTCGAACTCAAGCCATGACACTACACCAATATCAATATTGGCTTCACGCAAAGGCTTCCAAGCTGGCAAATTAGCGGCAATATCCTTGGCTCCATAATCAGACAAGCAGTGAAACTTTATTCCAGACGGCAACATTTTGGCGATTGACGGCATCATTTGACGAATTGTTTCAGGATTCGGGCTGTAGATTGAAATTGAAACTTTGATATCCCTTTCCGCCATTTTTTTCACAACTCGCGGATCCGCGAGAACCGTCATAGTAAATTCTGTATAACGCAAAGCTCCCAGTGCGGTAGGATAAAAACTATTTCCGGGTAGAACGGTCCAGTAAGGATGTGCTTTAGCACTCATTTCAGGGCCTTCATCCGGTGGAACGATTTTTGCCAGAGCTTTATAATCAAACAGCGAATCATCAAGGTCAAATTTATTTTTCAATCTGGCAATTTCGGTTTCATAGGATTCTTCTGCTTTGGGCTTCCAGGTTGTGCCTTCACGTGAAATAAGCTGTAGTTCATTCATATCCGGGAAAGCATCAATACACTGCAGGCATCTTTCGACTGTTATATCTATTACCAGAGGATGCCTGATTTCCGGTTCTGTCAATTTGGTTCCGGACCAGTCTTCCTGCCAGTCATTACTAAGATCCTCGCCAGTCATTAAGTCGGCAACATTTTCTCCGGTCCATTCCGGCAGTTTTTCGATGATTGCTGGAGGTAAGGCTTCAGGTTCGAAAGCCACACAATTTGTCATTCCACGATTAGTGGCACGTTTCATCATTCTTTTAAAACGTTCGTATACAAGCATCAACAATTCTTCATTATCACTAATGCCTTCAAATTCCCTGGGGAACCAGTGATCTTTCACTTTTACTTTCTCACGACCAATCATATCTTCGGCTAAATGTTGCCGATTCAGATTGCCCAATTGGAGATCAAGGTGTTTAACACCACGGTATGAAAATGGAAACCACTGCTGAGGAGTGTACATATGAAACAACAGATAATTAAAACGTTGACGTGCCATATTATCGATAAATGTAGCAAACTCATCTTCTGAGAAAAAAGACTGATCTTGAACAAAGTTCAGATGCATACGGATACCGCGCTGAGTGATTCCCGGAGTCTGCCGGAGTGAAGTTTCCGGAATTTCAAGTTTCTCCACCGCCGGCGGTAGCAGTTCGCCTGATATTTCAAATACACAGCCTAGCTTTTCGAGAAAGATATAAACGCAATGCAGAACAGCACGAGAACTGCCACCTTGAATTTTTACAGTTTTTTTATTGCTGTTTAATGATATTTCATCAATATTAAGAGTCAAATCAACTGAAAGCTCAATCTCTATATCAGTTTTTGGTGACGGGCACAGCAGAGAAAGTATCCGCTGTAATTCTTCTCTGGCATAATCAGCGATTGGACCTTGAAGATTGTGTATTTTTACTAAGTACATAATTTTTCCTTTTTATATTATAGTTACTGTCAAAAGTTTGCAGGCTTCCGCCTTCGCAGTACCTACGTTTTGACAAGTCGCAGTACAAGTCGGGATATAGACATTTTTGTCTTATCCCCATTTTTCGGCTCATAGAGCCTATTCTACAATGTCCCTGTTCAAAACAAGCACCCACCATAATTTACAAGCAATGTAGCGTTCGCTCTATGAGCGGAAATATGTTTTTCATATAACTTTGACAGTATAGTAATACACTTGCAATAGTGACGGGGCTGATTGCCCGGATACGAACGTCCGATTGCATGGCAACAGTTAACATGAAAACTTCATTTTACTTTGTTGGGTATAACAGATTTTTCTTGTTTCTTGACACTGACCATCTTTTTTACAATATCTCCTTTCAGGGAGTAGCGACCTGAAGCAGTTGTTATCTCTAGCGAAAAGCCATTTCGGTCGGCCTTTATGATTTTTAGGTCAGGAAGGGCAGCATCTTTGCCAAAGACAAATCCTGCCAGAAAAGAGACATTTTGAGTATTCTCAGCTCTTGCAAAGGTTATTTCGGCAGGCAATGCCTGATATCCACTGACCCCAACTGCCTTGAAGCCGCGGAACTCTTTATCGGAAACAAGCCGCATCTTGAGAGTATTCTTAAAAGCAATATCCAGTGTATGGGTTTTACCCGTATTTTGGATGTTGGTAAACTCTGCATATTCAGGCAATACGGGAATGGGAGCTACAGTAGCAGATGTGCTTGGAGTAAAGACGGCTTTATCCCCACGTCCGTGTTGATAACGATCAAATGTATGTGCTTTGTTGGATGTGATATAGTCAAAAACAACATAGACATTATCGACTAGGGCTATGCATCTGATCTGCTGTACGCCTGTATAGAATGGATTGTCTTTGGCCGTTGAAACGATGGCCGCAGGGAAAGCAACATCCGGATTGTAGGCAATCAATGCGCCATCGACATCCATTTCATTCTTGCCATCAATCACAATTGTGTTATGCGATGCGGTAGAATACATCCAGTGGGCACGATCTGAAGAATAAGAAATTCTCCCCGTTGTATTGTCGACCTGTTGTCCGTTTTTATATATAAACGTTGTGAAGCGATCAAGTTCTGTACGGTCGAACGGCTTGAGATAATTCAATCTCAATTCCATTGAATTTGATATATCCCCTTTGCGCAGAAAAAGATATCCGGAAGTGGACATGTTTGCCGATGACAATTTTATTTTGTCCGGGGCGGCAAGTCCCAATATGCCATGCAGAGCAAGGTTGATACCTGTATGCTTCTCTCGATCCTTGGTGAGTTTGCCCAGAAATCCTGGGTCACGATAGACTCTGTAGGCTGTCTCATAGTCAATTCCACTAACCCCACTAACAATAGAACCATCATATACACGCTTGAATCGAGCCGTGAAAAGATTGATATGTTGAGCGTATGCGAAAGTTGCAAACTCGTTCATCGCCCAGAAAATAGAACGGTGATAGCCTCCGGCTTCATGACCTATGCCGTCTTCGGAAAATGCATATTCAACCATTTCATGCCAACCAAATTCGCCGTAGATTGCTTCTCCTGTAAATGGCCAGAATCCGGTTGCAATTCCTGTTGTTCCATAAGCACGGAGGTGTTCCGCAGTCTGGTTGGTGTATTCCGTACTGTGACGGATCAGTCGGGCGGCTTCTTTATTCAAGAAGTTGATTACCTTCTTTTTATCTACTTCATTAAAAGAGGGACTGTTCGATATAAATGAAAATCCCTCTGCAAGTTTGGGTAAAATATAGCTGCCAAGGAGGGTACTGCTTCCCAGCTTTGATCCGCCGGAGGTTGACCGCATGCCCGCACATGGCATTTTGTCATAGGCATTGGCAAGGTCAGTTAGAATTTTCACTGCCTTCGTCAGATACTTTTCTTCATCTGTAATCAGGTACGCGATTGAACAGTTGTATACATGCTTGCCAAGAAGGGAGTAATATCTTTGCACATAGGAACGATCAAGCTGTTCCACATTATCAAATATTTTTCCGGAATCGGGATCTCTATGATGATGAAACTTGATAGGATTAACCGGTTGCAGATAATTGTGACCGCCGGGAGCTCTATACGATTGATCATGTGCCGGCAAGATGTCACTTGGAATCGGCCAGTCATACAGCAGGGCTGTATCGGCATTTTTGACAATTGATTGTTCCCACTTGTCAATCTGTGGTAAGATTTTTTTGCGAGCATCCAGGAATGCTCTCATCGTAGCGGGCGACCAGGATACTTTATTGAAGATAGGTACCGTGCCCCATAAAGGCCAGCGCCTAAATCCCATCACTGGAACAACGTCTGAATCAACAATGCCTTCAATATGAAATTTGGGGTATATCCTTTCAGAATAAAGAGGTGGCAGAGAAAGTGCCGTCATTTTGGAAATCTTGATTTCAATTGTGATAGTCTTTGTACTATCTGCTTCCATATTGACTCTGGTGGGTGCTGAGACTGAAAAATATTTAAGTCTTCCGGTCGAGTCGGGGTCAACTGATACGGTTTGTTGTTTATAGGTGCGGTTCTGCAGAGTGAGTTTGTAACTGTATGATATTTCATCCCCCTCATCACTTATTACGCAGTCCGTTAGGTCAAATTCAACTTTCACCGGATAGCGCACAAATCGTGGGTTTTGAATGACAGCTTTCCTCCAGGTCACCTCTCCTGGCGTACCAAGTATGCGCCGCGCCAATGAAAAGACCAACGTATTGTCTGGTAAAGTCTTGCTACGTTTCAGATAAATACCATCATCATCAACGTTTAAGTCATACCTTCCTTCCGAGAACTGTCCGGTGTTGGTTTTGAATTTTAGATACCAACTTGACTGTGCATCTTTTGTAGGAAAACCCTCTATTTGGGTGTGGAGAGCGACTTGGGATCCCAGAGGTTTGATGTTAAACCTGAATTCATCATACTTACTCGGATCAATGCCTGCATGCTTTAAATCAAAATGAAGTGTTTGTGTCTTCCCATCGGAAATACTCCATTCATAACTGTTCGTGTCAATCTTGACGATATTGACCTTGTCTGTATCAAAATGTCGTGTCAAATCCACCTTCGCAACATCCTGGGAATATGCCCGAGAAAATATAGAAATGATGGTTGCCGTGGTCAATAGGTCCCGCAATGTTGCTTTAGCAAATATTTTGTAATGGTTTACTCTTTTAAAGGTGCTTTTCTGAAAGAAAGTTGATTTTTTTTCAGTCCTTTTTGTTTGTGATTTTAGATTTTCTGTTTTGTTAAACATCACTCTTCCTTTTTTATTTTATTTTCTTAATTACTATTGATTTTAATATTTATCGGCTTTATTGCACTGATACCACCAGCGAAAAAATGAGTAAATCTCGCTCCTTCCGAGCACATAGTGTCAAGGTGAGGCGTCTGGATAACTTTGTTTCCATTAAATCCTGTATCGCCGTATCCGAGATCATCACACATAATCAAAACAATATTTGGAGTGTCATTCTTCATTTAGACCTCATTTGCACAATCACATTTGTAACAATAAATTCCACGTAGCCCATCGTCAATGGAATCCACACTTATCATGGAGCAGTCACTGCTCCAGCGAGGATGTAAATCACAACGTACATCTTCGGGATAATGTTCGGGTTGTTCATGTCTGAATTTTCCTGTTTCCTGTAGATCTCCGCTAGCAGAATTTACCAGAGAAAGAGTCTGTTTCCCATCAACAGAATATGTGTCTGCCAGCATTTGTTTTCCGTTCGGGGAAAATATTAAGTGTCCGCATGGACCCATGCCACGACTTACGCGTTCTGCCTGAAGTGGTCGAATACTTTCAATCATGGCTCCACGGGGACAAGCTTCGAGGTGACTGCCCCGATCAACGATCATCGAAAAACGATAGACGATCAATGATTCGTAATTGATTTAGCCTCTCTAACTACCCAACTAACTAACTATCTAACTTTCATTACCTATATTTCTTTCATCTTGTATTTTAAGACCCAGGCGTGATTGCAAGGCAGCTTGTGTTTGGGCATTTTAACTTCTACATAGTTTCCATGCTGTTTCCATGAAAGTTCTTTTTCTTCACCAAGCATTTTAATACTTTCTCCTTTTATCGGTAGCAGACTTTTCAATATAATCAATTCATTTGGAATTTCTTTGCATTCATCTGCCAATATCAAAGCGTATACAGTGTTGCCTTTCTTTGTGTAGCATATTTGACCTTCTTTATATGGAGCTATTGGTCTTGAACCATATATGGCTTCTTGATTAACAGCCATCCAATCTCCAATTTCGTGCAGTCTTTGTAGAGCTACTTCGTCAAAGAGACCTTCGGGGGATGGTGCTATGTTTAATAGCAGGTTTCCGCCTTTAACCACTATGTCAATCAAGAGGTGTATCAAATATCTTGTTGGTTTATATTCTGCATCAAAATCATAGGAAAATGCTGGTCCCATTGTTATGCAGGATTCCCATGGGAAGTCAATTGCTTCATCAGGTACAGTTTGTTCCGGAGTTATGAAATTCTCATTCTTTCCTCCGACTGTTCTGTCAGCAATAATTAGTCCAGGTTGCAGTTTTCTGCCAAATTCTGCTATTTCATCCATGCGTATATTCTGATCAGGTGGCTGAACCTGACCACCGTCAAGCCATAATACATCCACATGTCCATAGTCGGAAAGTAACTCATTGATTTGACTATGTGTATACTTTACAAATTTTTCCCATAATTCTGGATATTCATGTGTGTCGTAGTTGGGATTACGATCAATAACTGGAAAATCTGGATTCCAGTAATATGGAATGTGCCAGTCTGATTTTGAGAAATAGCACCAGATTCCAAAATCTCTTTGACGGAATGTTTCAAAAATTTCTTTAACTACATTTGCTCTTGGGTTAGAGTGAAATGGGCAGTCTTGATTAGTTATTTTAAAATCGGTTGTTTTTGTGTCAAACATGCAAAAGCCATCGTGATGCTTTGTGGTGAAACATACATATTTCATTCCAGCATATTTTGCAGCATCAGCCCATGATTCAGGATTGAATTTTACTGGATTGAACTGTTTGTTCAGGGCTTTGTAATCTGAAGAGAAACGCTCTATGTCTTTTCCTCTTTCTAGCCATGGTTTCATTGTATCAGGTCTTGCCCATTCATCAGCAGGAGAAAGTGGCCATGATTCACATATTCCCCAAACACTGTTTATTCCCCAGTGCATAAATAATCCAAATTTCTGGTCCTTGAACCATTCCATTCGTTCTTCGAGCCAAGTATCAGCTTGTGTATCCATCTCGTCAACACTGCTATGATCAATAATATCTCCACGCTTCATCTTTTCTTCTCCATATTTTATAGTACATAGTTTATAGTACACAGTAAATAGTTGTTAGCTAAGACACTGCTGTGAGCAGGTATAAGCTACGCTTGTTTTATAAACCTAAAGCGTTGCTCTAGGCTATTATATTACGGGTTGTCAGCCCTTTTCTGCGATAATTACTTGCTGTCACACAGGTGGCTCGCCACTACAGTTCAGTATTAAAATCTCTTGTAGTGTACTGCAGCGTCGACCGTTGGTCGTCGAATTAAATAAATATCGCCGGGGGCTTTCCTCAATTCAGCATTCAGCATTGTTTTCTTCCGGAGGAGCTATTCCATGATTTTGGTAATTTCAGGTTCCAGCTCCCGTGCGATTCGCATGAAGCCCAAGTCGGAGGGGTGAACCCCGTCGACGGTACACTCGTCATAGTCGGATCCAAGTAAGTTCGTTCCATCAACAAAGAATACTTTCGAATCTCCGGCATTTTGCATCTGTTCCAATACACGGGTATAAATATCATGACCTTCTTCTCGTGCGGCAATAGATGTCGGGTGAGTGGCGTCTTTGGCATAGGCAATTCGCGAAACCATGAGAATGGGGACCTCGGGATGTCTTTTTCGTAAAATCTGCATTGCAACTGGTAGGGTCTGCTTCAGCTTTCCAGCAGCATTTGCATGGTAGTCCAATATCAATAGTTTTGGAGATGGTATGTCCGCCATTAACTCTATGACTTCTGGTTCGCCCCTACCATTGCCTGAAAAACCCAAATTAATTA
>Ga0307987_1000705_pt1 | contig 19650 bp, 18 predicted proteins | sample EllFjometagen181_FD_203157 | JGI IMG/M metagenome (GOLD analysis project Ga0307987, IMG submission 203157) | Marine microbial communities from Ellis Fjord, Antarctic Ocean - #181 | ecosystem: Environmental > Aquatic > Marine > Unclassified | place: Southern Ocean | collected 2014-10-08
GAAATCAAGTTTTTTTCCATAGCCCGGCCAATGATACCGAGGCTAAAAAAAGAGGGAAACAGCTCCGGAAACAGGGTTAACACGGTAAACCCAAGGCCATTGGTTGTTTCAGGAACCTTCTCTTCCTTCTCTTCCTTCTCTTCTGTATTTTCCAGAGCCATGTTTACAGACCCTCGGGTAGATCAATGGTCATGACTTGTTTTTCAACATCAACAGAAAGCACCACATGGGCAAGGGAGGGCACCAGCACTTCGCGTTTCCCACCCGTTACCACAAACACATCATTACTTCCCGTGGGCATCACATACGCAATGGTTCCAAGAAGGCCCTGGTGAATATCGGTCACCGTCATGCCAATGAGATCATTCCAGTAATAGTCGCCGTCATCCAGATCCGGCAGAGTATCCTTGTGGATAAAAATATCCATGCCCACAAGGGTTTGGGCCACGTCGATATCCACATCCGCCAACAAAACCCGCAACCCCTTTTGGTGGGAAGCAGTTTTAACAATGGTGTACCATTTTCCCTGGTCCATGGAGGCCCCCATAAAAATGCTGGACCCATTATCAAATGTGTCATTGGACGCCGCATGGGATTTTACCTTGATGTAGCCCTTTAAGCCGTGGACACCGGTAACATGTCCCATGATCAGCAGATCCGCCTTCTCCATTACTTACTCCACAATCTCCAGCACGGTACGTTTCTTCAATTTTGCCGAGGCCGCACTTAAAATTGTCCTCATGGCCCGGGCAGATCTGCCCTGTTTTCCAATCACCTTTCCCAAATCCTCTTTTGCCACCTTCAACTCCAGTACAGATGTCTTAGTCCCCTCTATCTCAGAAACTTCCACAGCCTCAGGATTATCAACCAGCGCCTTTGCAATGTATTCAATCAGATCCTTCATAAATCCATCTCCTTTATTGGGGTGTTGAGAATTTGGGCGATTCACACAACTTATCAGGCAGGATTGGAACCAAAGCCCTCTTTTTTCAACAGACTTTTTACTGTAGTTGTGGGCTGTGCACCTTCACCCATCCAGTATTTGAGTCTATCTTCTTTCAATGTAACCGCAGCGGGTTCCACCATGGGATTATAGGTTCCCAACATTTCAAGGAATCTACCGTCTCTGGGGCACTCGGAGTCTGCTGCCACAATTCTGTAAAAGGGCTTCTTTTTTGCGCCGCCCCTTGCTAATCTAATCTTTACCGACATATCTTTCTTTTCTCCTTAAAACGGCAGCATGTTCTTTAAGGATTTCATGCCACCTTTATTAAACTTCTTCACCATTTTCATTGTCTGGGTATAACTTTTGAGAAGCTTGTTCACATCCTGCACCGTGACCCCGCTTCCCTTTGCAATTCGTTTTTTTCTGCTGCTTTTGATGATGCCATGATTCTTTCGCTCACCCGGGGTCATGGAATTGATAATTGCCTCAATTCTCACAAATTCCCGCTCATCAATATTCATATCCTTAAGCTGCTTACTGTTCACACCGGGAAGCATCCCGATGAGATCCTTGATGGAGCCCATTTTTTTAACAGAAGCCATCTGATCCCGGAAATCTTCCAGGGTGAACTGATTTTTTCTCAATTTCTTTTCAAGGGCCTCAGCCCCCTTAATATCCACCGATTCCTGGGCTTTTTCAATAAATGAAAGCGTATCTCCCATGCCCAAAATCCGTGAGGCCATTCGTTCCGGATGAAAAGGTTCCAGATCCGTTGATTTTTCACCCACACCGATGAATTTCAACGGTTTACCCGTAACCGCTTTAATGGAAAGTGCCGCCCCCCCCCTGGCATCCCCATCCATTTTGCTCAGGACAATACCATCCAGTCCCACCGTTTCATCAAAGGAACCGGCTATATTAACGGCATCCTGACCGGTCATGGCATCTGCAACCAGCAGAATTTCCGACGGGTGAACCCCTTTTTTTATTTCTCCAAGTTCCGCCATGAGTGCTTCATCCACATGGAGCCGACCGGCGGTGTCCAGGATAAGCACATCATATCCTTTTTCCCTGCCCATGGCAACGGCCTGCTCGCAAATGGCAAGGGGCACCATGTCCGTGGTTGAAGGAAAAACGGGAAGATCCAGCTGTTTACCAATTTTTTTCAATTGGTCAATGGCAGCGGGTCTGTATACATCCACAGGTACAAGAAAAGGTTTTTTACCCTTTTTTCTCAGATAAAGCCCCAGCTTGCCTGCCGTGGTGGTTTTACCCGACCCCTGCAGTCCCACAAGCATGACAGCCGCAGGCGTACGACCTTCAAGATTGAGCCCTTTGTGTGAATCCCCCATCATCTGGGTAAACTCATCAAACACAATCTTAATAACCTGCTGACCGGGACTGAGGCTGTCCATCACCTCTTGTCCCAAGGCCCTCTCTTTTATATCGGATATAACTTTTTTTGCAACCCTGTAATTAACATCTGCCTCAAGAAGCGCCATGCGAACCTGCTTCAACCCTTCCTCAATATTCTTCTCTGTCAGGGTTCCGCGTCCTTTGAGCTTCTTGAATGCCGAATTCAACTTGTCACTTAGGTTGTCAAACATGAATTAAAGCCACACCTCAAGTATTGATTAAAAATTCTTGAATTTAGTATGAATCCCGTGATAAGTCAAGGGAAAATAAAGCAATCAATAAGCTAAAAAATAATTCTAAGCAATTCTAAATTTTGGCTCAAGATTCAGGAGGGGTCAGGCTTGAGTTCCGGGCATTATTCCTGGAAATTCTTTGGAATTCCTGGCTGGCATAAATTGGGATTAATAACACCCACAAGCCAAGCCTGACCCCGGTGATACATAAGCTGCCCGGACAATGAAATTTAAAAATACTGCAATCTAAAGGGAAAAAATAATACATTATGGAAGATATAAAAAATTACAGCCGCAAAGACTTGGGAGAATGGTTTGAACAACAGGGCATGAGATCCTTTCGGGCGGGGCAGATATTTAAATGGATTTACCTCCGTCAGGTTGAATCCTTTGAAGAGATGACCGACCTTGGTAAGGAGCTGAGACAAACCCTTACCACCCATTTCTCCATTCCACGGCTTGAGCTTGAACGATCCGAAGTATCAAAGGACGGCACGGAAAAACTGCTGTTTCGTTTAACGGACGGAAACTACATTGAATCGGTAATCATCCCCCAGAAGGATCATTACACCCTGTGCATCTCCTCCCAGGCAGGCTGCCGCCAAGCGTGCACATTCTGTCTCACGGCCCGGGGAGGATTCCAGCGTAACCTAACCTGTGCCGAGATTGTTTCCCAGGTACGGGATGCCAGACAACACCTGATACTGAAAAAAGATACGGCTCCCCTGTCTAATATTGTTTTCATGGGTATGGGAGAACCCCTGGACAACTATGATGCTGTTATCAAGGCTCTGACCATTATCACGGACAGTGATTACGGATTAAAATTTTCCCCCCGCCGGGTAACCGTGTCCACTTGTGGGCTGGTGCCGGAAATTCTACGTCTGGGTCTGGATACCGAAGCAAACCTGGCGGTATCCCTCAATGCCACCGAAGATGCCACCCGGACATCGCTCATGCCGGTGAACCGTCGATACCCCATGGCAGATCTGCTGGAGGCCTGCAGGCATTACCACATGAAGCCCCGAAATAAAATTACGTTTGAGTATATTCTCATCAAAGGCGTCAATGACACCGATGCAGATGCCCATCGCCTGGTGCAGTTGCTGGCCCCCATCAAGGCCAAGGTAAATTTGATCCCCTTTAATTCCCATGAAAAAAGCAAATTTCAGCGCCCCTCCCCCGAGGATGTGAGTCGGTTCATGCAGATTCTTCTGGATCGGCAGATCACCGCCATTGTCCGAAAAAGCAAGGGAGATGACATCTCCGCCGCCTGTGGTCAGCTGAAAGCAAAAATGGGGGAAACCCCTTAAAGATAAGAGACACTCTCTTTCAGATCAGCTGGTTTTAATACGGGCACAGTGATGATCTCCTCTTTTCCCTGGAACTGCACCACCACCTGGGTGGGCAGGTCCGGGTCGGTCTTGGTATACCCGGCACAGATGGAAGCAGCCAGGCGTACCCTCTTTTCATTGGCACCACCGGGAATGATAACCAGGGGGCCAGCCAATCTGGCATGACGCAAACGGACATCTTTCAGGGGGTCATATAATTTTGCGATTTCCTCATTTTCAGCCTTGGTTCTGCCCACCACAATACGGGTGTCCGGGGCCAGGCGCAAATGACGGCCATAGCTCAGCAGATAAAGGTCCCGGGTATCATAGATCTTCTGCACATACAGGAGGTCCCTGAGTTTTTTAGAAAACCCTTTATCCGTCAACAGGCAGCCCCCGCCCGGAGCTGGATACTGGGTCACCCCCATTTCCTTTGCCAGGACCATTTGAGCTTTTCTGGACCGTCCGGAAATGTCCAATAATTTTTCCCGATCCACCAATCCCTCTTTTTCCATGGGGGTTTCTGGAAAAAGTAGAGCACTTAATGGACGAAGAATATGCCTTTTAACCCCAGAATTTTTTGCCACGTAATTCATGGAGTTTTTGGTCTGGGACATGGGTCGTTGACCTGCCACCTCACCGCTGAACAAAAAATCGAATCCCTCTTTTTCCATAATAACGCCAGCCTGGGCAAACATCAACGCATGGCAATCCATACAGGGATTCATGTTTTTACCATAGCCCGCTGGTGGATTTTTCAGCATGTCCATGTAGGTATCAGTAATCTCTTCAACCCGGAGGGGAATATTGTTTTGTTTTGATGCCAGTATGGCTGACTTCGGAGAGAAGAAAGGGGTTTTAAACGTTATCCACGTCACATCTATGCCTTGATCTTTCAGGATCAGAGCCGCAAGAATGCTATCAAGCCCGCCGCTTGACAGCCCCAGTGCGCGAACACACTTATTTACCATAATTTATAACTCATTCACTCATTTAGGGGGGGTTACTCAATGCTCATATTTTATTACGATTCCATAAATCGGGCCAGGGCCTGGCATTCTTTGTCAAGAATTTTAAGGTCTTCATCAACGGTGGAAAAATCCCCCGATTTGCCGGAAAGCTCCAGCCGATGCACAACATCCACGGCATGAATTGCCGCCAGATATTGCAACGACCCCTTGAAGCTGTGAGCGGCATGATCAAGGGCCAAGGCATCCCGGGCCAGCACAGCCGATTTTATATCATTAAAAAATCCTAACCAAGTCTCAATAAAATCGGCATAACAGTCATGCAGAAGCTCCATGTCATTATCCATAATTTCCATGAGCTCTTTCATATCAATCCCATTAAAAGAGTCACCCTGCAGTTCTGTCATACATAAACTCCTATTTGGGACCCGCCACATCCCCGTTGTCAAAAAAAAACCGGGTCAACTTATTTTTTGTCTTCCCAAAAGGCGCTGCCTTCATCTGTCAGGGCACCCAAATTACCTTTACCTTCATCATCATCGTCTATCTTGTCCTTGAAAAAGAGCGTCTCAAGATCCATGTCCTCATCATCAATGCCCCCCCCTTTTTTTTTGATGGCTGATGGCGGGGTACCTGCTTCAGGTTGTGACTCATCCAGAAGATCATTAAGCTCCAGAATACCGGCATCATTATCAACGTCGATATTTTTTTCATCACTTTTTTTAATGCCAGGGGGAAGGGGGGCAACCGTTATTGTCTTTTGTTTTTTTTTTACATCTCCAGAGGAGGCTTGCGTTTTTGTTTCAGGAACAGCCACCGATGGGATTTCAGTTTTGGAAAAATCAGCCAGTGCTTCCTCATTTGATACAAGGTTGCCGTTACGATCAACGATGATGCTCACATCCATGGCGCAATGAATGTCCATTTTAAAGGCCACACTATTTTCGTGAGAAATGAGTCCCCCCCCCGTTGATTCGATGGCGCATTGCTTCATTTTCTTTGTCACGACCTCCCGGATGGCATTCCAGTCAAGTTGATCCTTGACTGCATTGAAAAATGCTTTTTCTCCGGACTGTATCACCTTTGGATCCATAATCTTCATGCAGCACCTCATTTTATCAACAAAATTAATCCAACTATATCCCACGGGGAAATTATTTGCATCGCCCCATATGTCTACATTTTTTGTGACTTTTTGTCCAGTGCATTATGCCATAAAAAAAGCCCGATTGTTTCCAAGGTGGAATCAATCGGGCAACCTGTTCAAAAACAATATCTGCTATTTGGAACCAAAAGAGGCTTCGGGCATCTCTTCAACGGCTGTGTCCGCCTCCACAATGGCATCCATTTTAGCCAAAGCCGAAGGCAACAGGGTATTGATAAAAAAAGCAGCTGTTTTAATTTGCCCGGCGTAATAAGCAACATCTTTATTCTTACCGGCTTTGGCAGCAACGACTTCTGGGTCAAGGCTCCCTGCTTTTTTTGCAAGTTTGGGCGCTGCCACCGATGCCCGCCATAAAAGCATCCATCCCATGGTGATATCACCGGTGGCCTCAAGAAAGGGGTGGGCAAAGGAATAGGCATTGAGCACCTCACTGGACCGGGCTCTTTTACCGATAATTTCCGCTGTGGTTTTAAATTTTTCCATGGCAGATTCCATCTTAAGGGCCAGGGTTTCAACCCCTTCAACGCCCTTTGCCTCCGTCACCGTTTCTGCCATCATCTCAAGGAAATACCCAAAGGCTTTTCCCTTTTTCATGGACAGTTTCCGTCCCAGAAGATCCATGGCCTGGATGCCGTTGGTCCCTTCATAGATCATAAAAATTCTGGAATCCCGCATGAGCTGTTCCACGGGAAGCTCTTTGATGTAACCATATCCGCCAAACACCTGGACCCCATGGCTGCACACTTCCAGAGACTTGTCTGTGACATAGCCTTTCACAATGGGGGTCAACACCTCAATGAGATCACTGTATTTTTCACGCTCTTCATCCGAGGTGGCAGTCGCTTTAAGATCGGCACACTTGGCATTGAGGTAAAGCAGGCTTCTCATGCCCTCCACCAGGGATTTCATGTTCAACAATTGACGCCGCACGTCCGGGTGTTGGATAATGGGCACATCTTTTGCCCCAGGTTCCCGACCGGAAACCATATGTCTTCCCTGGATCCGGGTGCGGGCATAATCCAGTGAGTACATATAGGAGGCCGTGGCCACACCAAAGGCCTGGAGGCCGACAAAGGCACGGGCTTCATTCATCATCCGGAACATTTCCGGCATTCCTTTGTTGATCTCCCCCAGAAGGGTTCCAACACTTTCTCCCTTTTCCCCCAACGTAAGGGTACAGGTGGCATTACCGTGGATGCCCATTTTTTCTTCGATGCCGGTGCAGACCACATTATTAAAATCCCCGAGGCTGCCATCATCATTGACAAAGTATTTGGGAACCAGGAACAGAGAAATCCCCTTGGTCCCCTTCGGAGCCCCTTCTATTCTGGCCAACACCGGATGAATAATATTATCAACCAGATCGTGTTCACCTGCAGAGATAAATATTTTGGTGCCTTTGATGCTATAGGTCCCATCCTCATTGAGGGTGGCCGTTGCTGTCAAGGCCCCCACATCGGAACCGGCTTCAGGTTCGGTGAGCAGCATGGTGCCGCCCCATTCGCCGGAAAACATTTTTTTCATATAAAGGGCTTTTTGTTCATCGGTGCCAAACTCTTCCACCAGCTTTGCCGCACCATGGGTCATGCCGCCGTAAAGCATGAAGGAGGGGTTTGCCCCCACAAGATATTCATTGGCCGCCAATCCTGCCAGTTTGGGCATCCCCTGTCCACCGACTTCAGGATCATCGCACATAGCCAGCCATTCGCCTTCACAATAAAGTTTCCAGGGCCGTTGAAAGCACTCCGGAACCGTCACCTTTCCGTTTTCCAGCACACATCCTTGTTCATCACCGGGTTTCTGTGTGGGTAGAATTTCCTTTATCGCAAGATTTCTTGCCTCGGACACAATGAGATCCACAGTTTTTTTATTAAATTCCGCAAACAACTCATCCTCAACCAGGCCAAGCTGTTCATGGAGTACAAAATCAATGTCTCTACGGTCTGAAATCAACTGCGCCATAAATTATTCTCCCTTTTTTACATTTTAATCGTTTATTTTTTTCGCTTCTGATAGTAATGTCCTAAGCCAACAAAAGCGGAATGTCAACATATGGTTGATTCATTTTTTTATGGACTCTAAGACTCTGATGTGATAGCCAAATGTTAGGGTCCAATATCAATCTTTGAATAGGAAATACGCATGAAGATTAAATGCTGGGGGTCCAGGGGATCCATCGCCGTTGCTGGCAGTGAGTACAGTAAGTTCGGAGGCGAAACCACCTGCATTCAGGTCATTGCCAAATCCGGAGAAAACGTAATCATAGATGCGGGCACCGGTATACGAAAACTGGGAATTGATCTTGACGCAAAAGCCCAACGGGAAATTTATCTTCTTCTCACCCATGCCCACTGGGATCATATTTCCGGTTTTACCTTTTTTAAACCCCTACAGAACCCCAAGGTCACCCTGTTGGTTCAAAACAGCTCATTTTCAAATACCACCGTTGAAGAGATATTCAAAAGCCTCATTCAACCCCCCTTTTTCCCCATCACCATGAAGGATCTTGAGGCCAGCATTCAGTACAAAAGCCACATGAAAGACAATTTTAACATTGGATCTCTTGCCATCTCCACCATTTCCCTGAACCATCCCGGGGGCGGACTGGGATATAAATTCACGGAAGAGGGGAAGTCCTTTGTTTTTCTCACCGACAATGAATTGGGGCACCAGCACCCGGAAGGCCCGGGAAATGAGGCCTATGAACATTTCTGCTGCGATGCAGACCTTGTCTTCCATGATGCAGAGTTCACCCCCGAAGAATACCCTGCAAAGACGGGTTGGGGTCACTCTGCTTATACAGATGTGATTGATCTTGCCATAAAGGCCCGGGTAAAAAAATTGGGATTATTTCATCTTAATCAGGAGCGAACAGACACCCAGATGGACAAAATCATAGACCATTGTCGCCAGATCATACAGGATCGGGGGGAAACCATGGCATGCCTGGGTGTTGCCTGCAACATGGCATTTACCCTTTGATTTTTTTGTAAACTGCCACGGATAGATTCTATTCTGGACCCGGCCTGCCCACAACGAATCATGAAAGCAATGTTAGGGAATGTTAGGGAATGTTATTAAATATCCAGCATCCTTCAAAAACACTTTACACTATTCTTTGAGCATTTTCCATTTGCAGGGACTTTTTTTTAAAAAACTTTAATGTAGTTTTGAGGTCATATGAGGGATGCCAAATATACCTCAAGTTTTTGTATCTGTTCAGCAGCACCCCATCTTTACCCATTCAGGCCTTCTCGAATAGCAATAGTATGCTTCGAAGTCCTGACCGGGCGATGGGGGCACGGGTCGGCAGATGCTGAGCAGTGGTTTTCCCAATTTTGAGGTGCTATCTGAATAGTTATAAATTTTTAAACTCAAAAAGTTGAGTCATCCAGCAGGAGAAAATGGGTGGTCATTAACTCAGGTTCAATATCTGTTTCCATGACACCACCAAATTCATCTTCAAGCTCATCAAACAAAACTGTCACCATGCCTTCTATACTTTCATTTAATTTTTTTCTTCCCGAGGTCTGTTCCAACCACAGGACAAAATCTGCTCTTTTATCGGGTGTAATTCGTCCTTTTTCTTCATTTTCACCCTCCCTTGAAAACAGTGCCTGAAAAAAAGGCTGGAACCGAGATAAAGGGATGGGCGTAGCAGTCACATCCATATCCAAGCAGGCCCGGGACCACAGGGTCAGCAAAAGCGATTTCCAGGTAAGCAGGCTTGGGATATCAGCGGGTATTTCCGGGTCAATGGCACCCATAAGATCATCCATTCTTTGAATAAGGGACAGGCGTTGTGCACTTTCCATAAGATCATTGAGACCGGCAAAGGTCCGATACAACACCCCTGTAATATAATTATCAAAATATAATGGCCTGGCAAGGAGAAGCCCCCCCACCACCCCCAGCCAGGTTTCCCCGAGAAAGGACAAGGAAAGGCCCCGGGAAGCCATCCAACTGTCTTCATACCACTGCCCCGTAGCTGTTTTAAGCCGAATACCGGCACCCGAAGCCATTTGAAAAACAGTTTCAAGGGAATAGGTCATGACGATGTCCATGCCATGGGAAGGAAGACATTTTTCTGACTGCCCATGGATTATTTCCAACCCAAGGGAGAGATACCCACATGTTTTTTTAACCACATTGTCCATATCTTTCCGGAATTTAATGATAATTTTATCCGCAGAAATCACACGATTTACCAGAGAGGCAAATTCAGCCTGGAGATTCATCAGAGCCGTTTCTTCCACCACTCCGTTAAGGGCCTTGGCAAAAAGACTCGCATGGGGCATTAGACTGTCTGCAAACAGGGGAAAAACAGGCAGGTCCGTTCCCAGCCAGGGCAATGAGAGCCAGGAGGATGCCCGGGGGGTGATATCCTTCAACGCCAGGGGTTGATACACACCCGAGGCTTGGTAATAGGGTAGAAATCCCTTTTCTGCCAGTCGGACATTCCTCAGACGATATTGCTCTTCCTCTGTTTCTGAGGGAATAACCGCAGAACTCTCCATGAGCACGGCCTGACAGATGGAAAGATCCATCTGGGCCAGGGAGTTGAGCATCCCGGTGATCAGGGACTCTGACCGCTCCCGATTTTTTTCCAGCTCGCCTGCGGGATCGGCATCCTCTTCATCCCCCAGTGCCAAAAAGCCCACTTCATTGACTACATCCTTTACCTCTGGAGAAATTTCAGGAAATCTGAAATAAAATTGATAATCCAATGTGGTAAAACCCTCCCCAAAATCCGAGGGATCTTCATCATGTTCAAGAATCCGAACCTCCATACTCTTGAAAAAGTAGTATTCCAGAAAATCAGGTTTTTCTTTTATAATCCATCGAAGAAGCCGCTGGGGATCTGCTTTGAAAAGTATTTCCAGGGTCTGGGTCATGCTGGGAAGATCCAGCCGGTCTCCCTGCCACACATCCACATCCAGAAAATACTCCCATTGCTGGGACGATGCCAGGGAAATTACCGGAAGGAAATCGTCCACACCAATGTGGTGCATGAGATAATAGAGATCCTGATCGGGAAAGGATTGAATCAGAGTGGCCGGTTGATCTGCATCCAGGATGGCCTCAAGGGCCTGTTGGGACTCCTTGATAAGAATTTGTGACCGTTTTTTTAAAAGTACTTTCTCTTTTCTGATGGCATTGGCCACCTGATAATCCGTAATTTGCATGCTTATTTCCTATATAACAGCCAACGAACATTAAAAATCCCTCTTGGTTTGCCCACAACACAGGGTAGAAATAGAGTCTGCCCCCACGTGCACCTTGGTTTGCCGGAATTTTCTTATAAACTGCCACGGGCAGACCTGATTATTCAAGCTTGCCCACTACAAAGATTAAAAATCATATCATACCGCCTCAGAGGGCTGGCCTGACCGGAACGGAAACGTCGGGGGTATTTTGGATTTTCAATGTTCCGGTCAGGTCAGCCCTCTGAGGTTCTGCTGTCGATACTGCCAAAGTAAGCTAACAAAGATAGAACAGGGTTCGGTAGTGTCAATGCTTTGCCCCATTCCAGGGCGCACATTTTACCAAGAGCAACATGCCAGGCAGGGCCACCAGCGTGCAGGCAATAAAAAAACTTTCCCATCCCAAATGTTTGGCAAAAAATCCCGTGGGGGCCGCAGCCAACACCCTGGGGATTCCCATGAGGCTGGAAAGCAGGGCATATTGGGTGGCGGTGAATCGTTTGTCGGTCAAGGCTGCCATAAATGCCACATAGGCGGCGGTGCCCATGCCGGAAGCCAAATTCTCAAAGGCAATGACCCCGGACAATACGCCAATATGGTGTCCCACCACAGCAAGCCAGGCAAAGCCTGCGGTGGAGAGGGCCTGGAGGAAACCAAATATCCACAGACTTCTGTTGATGCCTATTTTCAACATCAATATGCCACCTGTGAACGTGCCCAGAAGAGTGGCCCAGAAGCCAAAAATTTTTACCACCGTCCCCACCTCGGTCATGGAAAAGCCCACATCCAGGTAAAAGGGGGTGGTCATGGCTGAGGCCATGGTGTCCCCGATTTTATACAGCATGATAAACAAGAGGATTAACAGCGCCCCCTCCCGGGAAAAGTACTCTCGCAGGGGATCAATAATAGCCTGGGCCAGGGTGGCAGGCTGTCCATGGGCTTGTTTCGGCTCTGGTGTCATCACCGTTGCCACCATGCCAGGAATAAGCGATGCTGCCATAATCAGATAAACCAGGGAAAATGAGATGTGATCGGCAAGAATAAGCCCCCCCCCCGAGGCCAGCAACATACCCGCCCGGTAGCCGTAAATGTACAAAGAGGAGCCCAATCCCAGCTCTTCGTCGCTGAGGTCCTCCCGGCGGTAGGCATCCACCACAATATCCTGGGAGGCACTGCAAAAGGTTACCAGAAATGCAGCAAAGGCCACCATCCAGGGGGATTGTGCCGGATTCATGAAGCCCAGCAGCGCAATGGACAGAATCAGGGCCACCTGGGCCACCAGGAGCCACCCCTTTCTTCTACCCAGAAACGGCAGGGTGAACCGATCAAACAGGGGTGCCCAGATGAATTTCAAGGTATAGGGCAGCCCCACCAGGGAAAAAGTGCCAATGACGGTTAAGTCAACCCCTGCTTTTTTCATCCAGGCCTGGAGCACGGAAATGGTTAGCAGCAGGGGAACCCCGCAGGAAAACCCCATGACCAGAGCCACCATCATTTTTCTGCTGATAATTTGCTGCATGATGGAACGACCGGAAGTTTGACATTCATCTGGTACCATATTATTTTAGGCTCCTTTGGATTTACAGGCATCGATGTAAGGCTGAATATCCCCATGGGTCTGGAATTTTTCAAGAAAGGTCAATGCATCACTGAAGCGTCCAAGGTTCATGAGACTCACAGCCATGCAGATGTTCAAGGACTTATCCTCCCCAAAGTGAATCAGTGCTTTTTCCATCAACGCCACAGCCCTGTCAAAATGCCGCTGCTTCTGATGGAGCATGCCAAGCCCCAGATATGCCCTGGCATCCGGTGCATAGGAGAGGGCTCGATCATAGAGCAGGGCCGCGGTCTTTAATGGATTTTTTACCTGGGGATGATTGCTGTAATCCCCATGACTAAAGGTCATGGCCAGTCTGGAAAGAAAATCGGCATGAAAGGGGTAAAGTTCCCTGTTGTCAACCAATTCTGTATCAAGGGCATATTGCTGAATCCTGGAAAAAAAGGTATTGCGAATTTTCTTACCAAAATTAGTCACCTGTTCCAGAGTAAGATTCGGGTCCAGCTGGAACCAGGGGATGTCCTCAATTTTTTGATTCCAGACATCGGCGGAAATTTTTTTACGGGACTGAAGATCATTATATAATTGGGTGCCGGGAAAAAGAACCAAAATATAGGAAATCAGACTCAAGGGTTTTATTTGTTCAATGAGATCAACGGTCTCCTGGATGGTCCCGGTGGTTTCCCCGGGCGAGCCATATATAATATAGGCCCGGGGTAAAATACCAAAGGCCCGGGTCATTTCAAAGGCCTTTACAATACGCTGTGATTTAAAGGGTTTCCCAAGGGCTTTTCGGATTGTTTCAGATCCACTTTCCACCCCGAAACTAATTTGAATGCACCCTGCCCTTCGCATGTTAGAGAGGATCTCTTCATCCAGAAAATCCACCCGGGAGATGGCCACCCAAGTGCATGCCAGATTGCGTTGAATAATTTCACCACACACAGCAAGCACCCGGGTCTTATCCATGGTAAAGGTATCATCTGAGATAAAAAAATGGGTAATTCCCCGCTGGATGAGCAATGCCATCTCATCCACAAACCAGGTGGCAGAATGAAATCGCACATGGGATTTACCCCAAAATTGAGGGGAACCGCAAAATCTGCACCTGCCAGGACAGCCCCGGGAAAGGCTGATGTGTTGATAATCAAAATAGGTGGCGGGATGGACAAGGGAATCCAGATCCCCAAGAAGGGATGGCTCCCCAGTATCTATGAGCTTTTGATCATGGCGGAAGACAAGCCCCTTGATATCATGGGGAAGGCCCGGAGTGTTGGATGTCATGTGGTTCACCAGTTTGCTGAAACTGCTCTCCCCCTCCCCCTTTACAATATAATCAAGAGCTGGGCACACAGAAAACAAATGAGTGGCAAGAAAGGTGGCACCCGGGCCGCCAAACACCACCGTGGCATCAGGATTTAACGTCTTTGCCAGAGCCGCCCCGTCCATGGCGCAGTGTCTGCTGGCATTGAGCAAGGAAAAGCCTACAATATCAGGGCGATGCTGTTTTAAAAGCTGTTCCAGGTGGAGCAAAGGCACCTGCACAGCGGCAAGATTCACCAGGGTGACGTCAATCCCCTTGTCCTTTAAAAGCGCCCCCAAATAGTAAAGTCCCATGGGAACTGCCTGGGCATCGTCATCGGTGATGCGATGGTCCAGGCAAACGGGGTTGACCAGAAAAATATGCAATGGTTTTTATTCCTTTTCAGATCTGCCAGGCTCTTAAAAGTCTGGCAGCGACAGCATGTGCTTGATTTTAATGCCTTAATGGGAAGCCAGAATAATTTCTTCAAGGTTTCGTTTGGGCACATGGTGCACAGATTCCCCGTCCCGCCAATACTTTATATTACCCTCCTCCCCCACCTGTTCCAGAACCACCTGTTCCACGGGTTTTCCCAGGGCAATTACCAGCAGTACCTCATGGGAGGGGGCAATTGATAAATATTGTCGCAATTTTTTATGATTAATGGCCGCAAAAATACACCCTCCCAATCCTTGTTCCCTGGCTCCCAGCAGTATGGTTTGAGCTGCAATGCCATGGTCACACCGAAAATTTTCAGTGATGGTTTTATCGCCCATGATCACAATATAGGCGGTGGGCCGTTCCCCGGGTTCCGGTCCTTTCCATTTGGGAAGATAAGCGGCCCAGGCCAGACAGGAAAAAATCTCCTGGTTTTTTTCTTCACCCGTGGAAAGAATGTATTTCAACGGCTGGAGATTCCCTGCCGAGGCTGTATTTCGTGCCAGATTAACAAGGGCCTTTACTGTATCAGTTTCCACCTTCATGGATTCATCAAAACGCCTATAACTTCGATTTCCCATGACCAGTTCATGAATTGACTTTTTTTCCATTTCCCCCACCTGTATTTTTTAAGATTCGCAGGTAAATGTCTCCAGGCATGGCATATTTATATCCAACCAATCCAATATTTTATCAAATTCCTGGGTCACCTCTTGCAATGCTTTTCCCCGATGACTCACCCGGCTTTTTTCCGCCATGGGCACCTCGGCAAAGCTTTTCCCAAATGCCGGGAAAAAGAAAAGCGGATCATACCCGAAACCGTTCTCCCCCTGGGGAGATTCAAGGAGTTCTCCTTCGCATCGGCCTTCATAGGTCAGGGCTGCCCCCGTTGGAATGGCAATGGAAATAACACATTCAAAGGCAGCACTTCTATCCGCTTTGCCCTTCATTTCCCGGAGAAGTTTTTCACAATTTTCAGCATCGGTGGCCGTCTCTCCAGCATACCGGGCAGATCGCACCCCGGGGTGCCCCCCAAGGGCCGTTACCACCAACCCGGAATCATCGGACATGGCAGGATACCCCAACACCCTGGCGGCAAAAGCGGCTTTTTTATAGGCATTGTCATCAAAGGTTTCTCCGTCTTCTTCCACCTCTGGAATGGGGCCGAAATCATCCAAATTTTTAATCTCAATGGGGAAGGATTTTAGCATTTCCCTAATTTCCCTGGTTTTACCTTTATTTCTTGTTGCAAGCACAATAATAGTCATAAAACTACCTCATTATTTCAAATAATATAAATTACAATATATTGGGGCATCTTTCATTCACGGGTTAACACTTTCTCAAGGCGTTCCCTTAGATTATGGAAATCAACTCAAAAAACCGTCGACTACTTTTGGAGCAATATTAAAGGATGCCGAGACTGGCACTCTTCATATCGGGACATAGTACAAAATTAGCCGGGAAAAAACCCACCATCTCCAGGGTTAAAAGGGGCACCCAATGCGATCTTCCAAAAATATACGCCACGGTTGACCATTTGTAAAGTTCTTGGTTCATGTTGAATTCCAAAGAAACAGGCACGCCAATACGCAATGCCACCTGAGAATTGCATTCATGGCTTTGGATTTTGAACCCTATCAATGCCAGACCTATTCATAACCCAACCCTAAAAGGCTGGGCTTGAATAGTTTCGGCCTTATATCCCAAGCCTAAAGGCACGGGTTTTACGGCCGAGGTTATAAGGCTTGCAATTTTCAGGCTTCATAATTATTCCTTGATAAAATTGACTGTAATGATTATTTTTATAAAATGATGTACCCGGATCTGGATAATTAATTTTTATGTTGACATGGTGGGAAGGAAGCAGATAAAAATCAACTCCAAAATTATATTAAGTATCATCCAGGAAATGTCATTTTTAAGTAAACCACACCTACCCTGAACAGATAGGGGGGTGAGTCATTTTGGTAGAAAAACAAAAAAATCAGGAGTGTATCATGAAAAAAATGCGATTAACTGTTTTGCTCATTCTTTCTCTTTTTATTGTATCCTGCGCGGGGACCACAAACCAGGAGAGGAAAACCAAAGAAGGGGTTCTTGTGGGGGCAGGCGTTGGAGCCATCCTGGGCCAGGTTATTGGTGGAGATACCCAGGGAACTTTGATTGGGGCAGGCATTGGCGCCGCACTGGGTGGCGTTGCCGGAAATCAACTCGGAGCCTACATGGACCGCCAGGAGGCTGATCTGAGAAATGTAATGGCTGCATCGGAAGCAGCCAGTGTAACAAGATCCCAGAACGTTCTGACAGCAACCTTTAAATCCAATTCATTCTTTGCCACCAACTCATCCATATTAATGGCCGGGGCTTACTCAGAGCTTGATCGGGTGGCCAAAGTTCTCAGGGACTATCCCCAGACCAGAATCCGCGTGGAAGGACACACCGACAGCAAGGGGAACGCAGCATACAACATGACGCTTTCCGAGAAAAGAGCCCAGGCCGTTGCCAATGCCCTGGTCCAGCGCAATGTTGATCCCGCACGGATGCAGGTCATGGGTTTTGGGGAATCTCAACCCGTCTCTTCCAGTGATGCAGATAACAGAAGGGTCAACATCGTTATCATCCCTGTATAAGGTTTAAAACAGGCAGTGCTCACGTATGGTAAATATTCAGCCAGCACCCCATATTCGCCTATTTGGGCCTGCTTACATAGCATTTGTATGCTACGCAGTCCCAAATAAACGAATATGGGGCACTGGCCAAACGTTTACTCTTGTTCATGGCGAAATCGTCATCTTTAAAGGAATTCATACAGATCATTTTTTAAAATAAAGTTCAACTTATTTTTTTCTTGACAATCTTCCCCAACTCTTTACAATTATATGACGTTTATTAAAAGTAAGTCTTCAAAAATTATATAACGTTTATTAAAAAACAAGTCTTCAAAATTTGATTTAGCTGTGCGACAAATCAATATTCAACGTTTTATTTCATCTTAATATCATATTTTTTATTACCTAACTGTGTGTCAACGTTGGCAAATCAACTGAAATTACAGGTCTAAAGTTATTTCATGTGTATGCCACAAATTGTACGACTAAAAAAGAGCTGTATTATGAAAAAAATTATCGGAAGAGAATGGCTGTTAGTTGGCGTTCTCATTGTATTTGGCCTTGGCGGCTGTGCATCAAACATGACCGGAACAGATCAGGTCAAGTCACTTAAAAATGAACTGGTGGAAAAAAATCAGGAGATTTCATCCCTGAGTGATGAATTAAAAACCACAGAAAAAAAACTTTCACAGACAGAAAAGAGTGCGGAACAGGCTCAATTTGAACTGGAAGAACAACAACGGTCAATGGGACAGGAAAAACTGGTCACCACAGACCTATTTCCTCCCAACGCAAAGCCCGGGGAATGCTATGCACGGATTTTCATCCCCAGCAAATACACGTATGAAACTGAAACGGTGCTAGTTCATGATCCCAAGGAAACGATTAAAATTATTCCAGCCCGTTATGAAACCGTGGAAGAGACTGTACTGGTAAAGGAAGCCAGCACGAGATTGGTCGTGGAGCCAGCCCAGTATAAATGGGTCGAAGAGACCAAAATTATTTCTCCAGCCAAAACCAAGTTGGTCCAGGTGTCAGCAGTTTATAAAATAGTTAAGGAAAAAGTCCTGGTACGGGAAGCTCATACCGAATGGAAAAAAGGGATAGGCCCGATCCAGAAACTCAACGAAACAACGGGCGAAATCATGTGCCTGATTACAGAACCAGATGTTTACAAAACCATCACCAAACAAGTTTTAAAGACCCCGGCTACCACCCGTGAGATCATCAAGCCAGCAGTCACCAAAACTATCAGAACACGGACCATGGTTTCAGCGCCCGTGACCAAGGAAATTGATATTCCAGCTGAATATGGCAAAATAAAGGTTACCCAAATTGTCTCTCCGGCCACATCGGAAACAATCATTCAGCCTGCTATTTATGATACCGTTCGACGGCGAGTAATGACGAATGCCGGTCATCTGGACTGGACCCAGATCTTGTGTAAAACCAATATGACCGAGGTAAAGATCACCGAAATTCAGCAAGCCCTTTCCAAAGCCGGTTATGATCCAGGACCCATTGACGGCGAGATCGGAGCTGAAACAATGAGCGCTGTTAATAAATTTCAGGCTAATAAGAAACTCGCCGTAACTAAGTACTTGACCTTTGAAACGCTTCAGGCGTTAAATGTCAATATGTAAATCTGAGCCTGCTCAATTTTAATTTTACGCATCCCCTGTTCTCTGATACTGGGGGATGCGTTTCTTTTAAGCCCTGCCTATGATTTTTTTTCAAACATGACCGCAATGCCAGCAGCAATCCCATATACAGAATTGAGAATCCAGCAAAACAACAAGAAGCAGACAAACAAAAGTTCAGGATTGTCTTAACTGGAGTCTGGCCATTTAGGCTGACTCCAGTTTCTTATCATAGATCATTAGATTGTGGTGGACGACATGGCCATTACTCAGAGAACGCATTCTTCCAGTAAAGAAAAACCATCAAGATCCCTCCTGTCATGGCAATGCACGCACTTGCCAAAAAGAGATATTCCTTCCAGGTATCGTAGAACAAACCACTGAAAAAGAACCCCACCATCATGCCTGCCCCATAGGTGACCGCGTTGTTCACCGCCTGCCCAATGGTTTTCCCCCCCTCGGGTGAAAGTCTTTCAATGGCAAGGATACTTGCCACGTGAAAGGCCCCATAGGAAAAGGCGTGGAGTAACTGGGAAGAAAGAATCACCATGGAAGATGAGGTCACAAACAATATCCACCAACGAAACATCGCCGCGACAAAGGAAAATAATAATACACTGCGAATTTTAAAATGCCTGAAAATCCGATCAGAGCCTACCATGACACCAATCTCGGCAAGGGATGCCAGGCCCCATGCCATACCGATAAATCCAGTTGAGAGCCCCATGTCATCCAGATAAATGGAGAAAAAACCATAATAGGCTCCATGACTCACCAGCATGAGAAAGGCCGCCAGGAGAAACAAGCTGGTATTAAGGGGAAAAAAAGTGCTC
>Ga0307987_1000706_pt1 | contig 19631 bp, 13 predicted proteins | sample EllFjometagen181_FD_203157 | JGI IMG/M metagenome (GOLD analysis project Ga0307987, IMG submission 203157) | Marine microbial communities from Ellis Fjord, Antarctic Ocean - #181 | ecosystem: Environmental > Aquatic > Marine > Unclassified | place: Southern Ocean | collected 2014-10-08
AATACAATTTTATTCCCATCGTTAGAAACATCCATTTCAAAGATGGCATCAAATTTTGGAAATTCTAATTCTTGAGATGATTTTCCTGTTTCACTATCTACAATATATATTTTATCTGCAAATGATGTTTTTGATACAACTGCATAATTTTTACCATCTGGGAACCAAGCTAGATTATTTCGCAAATAATGAAATTCCTCAAAATCACCGGTTGATTCTCCACTTAAAATTTTCTTATTTTTAGTGAGTCCAAGAAGGGAACCTCTCCAGATATCAGTTTTAAGATTCCTATTTGAAAAATAGATATACTCATTTCCATCGGGAGTAAAACGAGGAGCATAATTTAGTGATGAACCATCTTTTTCATGTTTTGTCATCCGTAAGAATACTTCTTGGGGAATATCAAATTCCGCAAATTGGGAATAATATTTTCTTTTTAAATAATTTTTCCAACGAAGCTGAATCTGCTCAAAATCTTCATCGAAAATCTTTTTAAATGCTGTATCAGTATTTTTATTATACCTCACAGCATAGAAGAGCTCCATAACTTTGTTTCTACCATATACTTCATCAATAAATACAAGAAAAGATTCACCCAATCTATATGCGTAATAACCACCTATCATTCCCAAATTACCAATTTTATCGTTGAACAATAGATCTAAGACGAACATATTATTGTATACAGATTCTCCATGAATAGCTTCAAATTCTGGTAATCCTTCCTGAAACCAGAATGGCAGCATATTCAAATTTAGCATTTTACTTCTATTCTTGTTTACTTCATTCACATAAGCATGAGTTAACTCATGAGTTAGAACTTCTTCCAACTTTTTATAATCACCATCAAAGGGAACAGCAACTTTATTATGAGCAGTTTCGGTAAATCCCCCAACCCCTTCACCCAAGAGTGCACCTATAACATTTGTTGCTTCAAAATCATCGTGCGATTTATACAATATAATTGGGATTCTATTCATTATGGGTTGCTGAAAATCATTTTTTATATGATAATAAGCTTCTTCTGCTATAAGAACAGCCAGCTTACCAAATTCTTTATTATGATTCGGATAATAAATATCAAAATGCAACGATTCTATCTTTTCCCATTCTAAGTTAGAACTCTGGATCTTATTCTTTCCAAAATTATATGAAAATAGTTGCAAAGTAACTAGTATCAGTAAAATTATTAGAACTATCTTTTTCATTTATTCTCCTAAAGAATTTTAATGTTGAAATATCTTTTTGGATTTTCTTTAATGTCTTTAAGTAAAGAATCGAGTCTGGTTGAAGAACGCATCAAATTTTCGTATAATGCATCTTCACTCACAAGTTTATTAATAGTATTATTCTCAGTTTGCATTTTTTCGGTAATATTGCGAATACTTGTAGAAGTTTCTTTAATATCATCCAGAGTTGAATTAATAGATGCTATAACTTCTGAAGATCTTTCCATGGAAGTAGAAATACTCTCTTCATTTGATGTAACAAGTTTATTCAACTTAGTAGTAAGCTGATTAGCATTGAGAATTAGTTTTTCAAATTCTTCAGTGTTTTTATCCAGACTTTTATTGATCTTACCTATAACCATTTGAGTAGTATCTATTACAGAATCTAACTGCATCACAAAATTTCCATCTCCTGCGATCTTATCTATTATCACTTGGAAATCTACAACAACGCTACTTAGCTCAGAAACAAGTTTCATCAAACCGTATCTTTTTTCTCCATATTGAATAAGAGAAAGATCGAGTTCGCTACCATTGGAGGATGGAATGATCTCAACCTGAACATCACCCATTAAATTAGATTCAATTACAGAGAATTGTGTACCTTCCTTTAGCGGAAAATCGATCTTCACCTGCATATCGATGATGACTCCATCCTGAGCTACTTCAATCTTTTTAACTCTACCCTTCTTCACTCCACTCACGGTTACGCTACTACCAACTTCAATATTCCCAGCATTATGAAATTGAACTTTCACAATTGTCATGTCCTTATTTTGCAAAGTTTCGGTAAACCACATGTAAGAAGCCACAAAAATAATAATGGCAATAATTGTGAATAGCCCAACTTTGAATTCAGTATTCTTTTTATTCTGATAGAATTTCATATTCTTTACCTATTTTACAAACCCTTCTATAATTTTTCTTTTATCATTAATAAAATTATCATATGTCCCGTCAAAAACAATTTTTTTTTCATGTATCATCATAATGTGTCCTTTTATTTTTCTTATACAATCCATATCATGAGTAATAATTATTGAAGTTATATCATACTGATTTTGTAATTTTAAAATCAGTTTAGATATCTCATTTGCTATGATCGGATCAAGCCCTGTTGTAGGTTCATCATAAATTATATATTTTGGCTTAAGAATTATTGCTCTCGCCAGTGCGACTCTCTTCTTCATACCGCCACTAAGCTCTGAAGGCATTTTTGTTAGAACATTTTTGAGTCCGACAAGTTCCAATTTTTCAGTAACTTCTTTTAGGATTTCTGTTTCTGAAAGTTCTGTATGTTCAATAAGTGGGAGGGCTACATTCTGATATACATTCAAAGAATCTAATAAAGCAGATCCCTGAAAAAGCATTGCCATTTTCTTTCTGGTTTCATTAAGCTCAAGTTTATTTAAAGTAAATATGTCCTCGTTATCAACAATAATTGAGCCTTCAATCGGTTCGATAAGACCTTCAATACATTTCATTAAAACGCTTTTTCCGGTTCCACTTTGCCCTACAAGAATTGTTATCTGATTCTCTAAGATATCAAAATCTATATTCTTTAAAATTTCTTGATCACCAAAACTGATCGAAAGATTCTTTATTTCTATCATTAATTTAATCCACGTTATTTAATCTTAACTTCAATACCATCATATTTTTTTGAAATAGGTTTTAGATGTAAATACTTTTTCTCAAGAATTTCATCACTCTTTACATATATGCGGACATAATGATCTGAAAGGGCAGTCCAATAATCATCTTTTTTCTGTTCAATTACACCCTTCAGTTCAATATTATTTGCTATGATAAAATCCAAATATTCAGTTAATTTTAGGTTTGATATTGATAGTAGTTTATTACTTCTCTGCTTTATAATATTTCCGTTTACATGCCCACTCATCTTTTCTGCACGAGTTCCAGGTCTTTTGGAATATGAAAAAACATGAAGATATGTAAAATTGAGATTGGTTAAAAAGTGATGAGTTTTTTGGAAAAGCTCTTCTGTTTCTCCTGGTAATCCTGCAATTACATCTATACCAATTGCAACATCTGGAAAGATCTTTCTTATTTTCGTTATTATATTATGGAATTGTGTTGTTGAATATCGTCTTCCCATTTTATCAAGTAATTCATCACATCCTGTTTGAAGAGGGATATGAAAATGATGGCATATTTTTTTACTTTTTTTAAAAAAATCTAATAATTCATCAGTAAGAAGTTGAGGTTCAATTGAGCTTAATCTAATAAGCTCAACTCCATTAATTTTCTCAATTTCATCCAATAATTTTGCCAGTGAGTAATCTTTTTCCACCCCATAAAGTCCAAGATTTATTCCACCAAGTACAAATTCCTTATAGCCTGCTTCAACTAGTTTTTCAATTTGTGTGATAACTGTTTTTTTACTTCTGCTTCTGGAACGTCCCCTGGCATATGGAATTGCACAATAGGCACAATAATAATCACAGCCATCTTGAATTTTTATAAATGCTCTAGTCTTGTCCAACATTTTGGTTGTTGATATCTCGTCAAAATCATGCTGGTTGTTTATATCTTTGAATAACTTTTCACCAGAATTCAGATATTTAAATATTTTACTTTTACTATTATTATCAACTATCAGGTCAACTGCACCTAATTCTTCAATCTCTTCTTTCTTCCTTTGTGAATAGCATCCTGTAACTACAACTTTAACTGAATGATCTATCAACTTTTGAGCTAGCGCTTTTCGAATTGCATTTCTACTTTTATAGTCAGTTCTGTTCGTTACTGTGCAGGTATTAATGATATAAACATCGGCAGGTTTATCAAATTCGATAATTTGATAACCTGCTCGATTAAATTCATCGACAATACATGAAGTTTCGTATTGATTAACTTTACAACCAAAAGTAACTGATGCTACTTTTTTCATTTTCCTTTTTCATTGAGTTCAGAATTTTTTGGTTGGATATTTTTTTTCTTCGTTGAGATATTGATTCCAAGTTCATCCAATTGTTTTTGTGAAACAGTTGCTGGTGAATCACTCATTAGATCAGTAGCCTGAAGTGTTTTTGGGAAAGCAATCACATCACGAATAGATTGTGCACCACTCATTATCATTACCATTCTATCTATGCCAGGTGCAATCCCTCCATGAGGTGGAGTTCCGTATCTTAATGCATTGAGGAAAAAACCGAATTTTTCTTCTAATTCTTCTTCAGAGAAACCCAAAACATCAAAGATCTTCTTTTGAATATCGAGTCTATGACAACGAATACTACCGGAAGAGAGTTCTAATCCATTGCAGACTAGATCATAAAGCTGTCCTTCTATTTTTTCATATTCACCAGTTTCAAAATAGTTAAGATGTTCTTCTTTTGGCAAAGTAAACATGTGATGTGCAGTTTCCCAACGATCTTCATCATCATTGTATTCGAATAATGGGAAATCTGTTATCCACAGCAAATCAAACTGTTTTGGATCATAGAGTTCAAGTTCTTTACCGAGATAATTTCTAATCTCGGAGAGTACTTTGAAAACAATTTTATTTCTATCGGCAGCAAAAAGGATAAGATCTCCATCCACGGCTCCGGTTAATTTAATGATTTGTTTCTTCTCTTCATCCGATAAGAATTTTGAGATTCCAGCTTGAAAGTCTCCATCCTGATATTTCGCATAAGCAAGTCCCTTCCCACCTACATGTTTAGCTCTATCTATAAGCATATCAATTTGTTTTCTAGAGTATCCAGCACAACCCGGCGCAACTACACAACGAACACTACCTCCAGTCTGTAAAGCACCACTAAAAACTTTGAATTCAGAATTTGCAACAATCCCTGATAAGTCATTCAATTCCATCTCAAAACGTGTATCTGGTTTATCAGACCCATACCTATCCATTGATTGCTTATAAGTTAAATGCGGAAATGGTATTGGCAGATCAATATTGATAACCTTGTTAAAAACATATTTGAATAGATCTTCCATGATCTGGAAAATTTCTTCCTGCGTAACATAACTCATTTCAAGGTCGAGTTGTGTGAATTCTGGTTGTCTGTCTGCTCTAAGATCTTCATCACGGAAGCAGCGTGCAATCTGAAAATATCTATCAAAACCACCAATCATGAGAAGTTGCTTATAGATCTGAGGAGATTGTGGTAGAGCAAAAAATTTGCCATTATGTACTCGGCTGGGAACGAGAAAATCTCTTGCACCTTCTGGCGTACTTTTCATCAACATTGGAGTTTCAATTTCGTAGAAATCTTTTTTCACTAGAAATTCCCTAATTGCATATACTATCTCATGACGTATCAATATTATATCTTTAACTTTATCTCTACGTAAATCAAGATATCTATATTTAAGGCGAAGATTTTCCTCTGCTAAAACATTTTCATTAATTTGAACAGGTAGCGGTTCTGAATTATTGAGAAGAAGTAATTCCTGCACTTCAATTTCTATTTCACCAGTCTTCATATTACTATTAATGTTTTGTTGCTCTCGAAGAACTACTTTCCCAGTTACAGCAATCACATATTCATTTCTCAGTTTTCCAGCTTTTGAATGAGCTGAATCATTTTCCGGATGAAATACGATCTGAATTTTTCCTGTAACATCTCTAAGATCAATAAAAATTAGCCCACCCAAATCTCTACGACGATGAACCCAACCCATTAGAGTAACATTCTCACCAACATTTTGTTTATTCAATTTTACTGCATAATGAGTTCTTTTTTTATCATTAATAAAATCTAACATCTTCATTTCCTTTTATTTATATCAATTTTGAACGAGAATTTAATTTTCTGATAATTTGTCAATGCTTTGGAAAAACAAAAACCTTCAAAGATAATTCTTTGAAGGTTTAGAATGGATCCAATTTCTTGTTATTATTTTTCTTGTTTCTTTTTCTCATCAAGTCTAATAAATTTGATACTTCTATCATCATACCTTAACTCACATTCAGCATTTTCAGATTCCAATTTTGGAAAGAAAAGATAACCCGATTTCTTTGCTCCTGGTAAGATCTTACCAAAACGAAATGAATAAGTTATTAGATTGTTCTGAGCTGTTCGCCACTCTTCCATAACCTGTTTCTGCTCATTAAAAAACTCTTCTGTGTCTATAAGATCCTCTTTGTTATCATTTACCAAAAGATAATCTATTTGTCTGGGAGCGAGTAGTTTTTCAATATATTCATAAGTTACCACATCAAATTGGTTGCCATTTTGATCAATTAATCCAAAATCATTTATCTCTACTTGTAACTCATCTCTTGTTCTATTTTGAATAGAAACATAAAATGTTGTGAAATAGTTGGTCAATTCTTGAGGCTCTTTATTCCAGTATTCATTAGCAGCAGCAAATGTGTATACTTTAGTTCGATTTACACCAAAGTCATCAGTTATGGTAACACCATCAGTTTGAACAGGAACGTATTTAATTGTGCAGGCAGAAAATATTAGAACAAGTAATAGCAACGGAAAAATGAATCGTTTCATAATTTTTACCTCACATATTAGCAGAGACGATCTTAAAAAAATCGTCTCTGCATTATTAGCGTTTAAACTTTGTGTTTTAGCTTAGCTGTCAAGTCCGAAATCAATCTCCTGCTCTGGATCATCTTGAGCTGCAGATTCCTCGGTTATTTCTTCTTCTTTAACTTCGTCAGAATTTTTTTCACTAATATCATTTACGTCTTCTGTGATCTTCTCAGGAATAACTTCTTCTGTATCTGTAATTTCCTCATCACCAGTTTGTTCATCCGTTTCAATTGCGTTCTCATTTACTAATGCTGTACCTTCATGTACTTGATCTGATGATTCAGGATTTTCTTCTCCATCTTCAGCTTCATCTTCAGCAATAATTCTGGCAATATCATATACTTTATCTTTGTTATTAAGAGCGATCAATCTCACGCCTTGGGTATTTCTTCCGATAATCGATATCTTATTAACAGATTGACGGATGATCATACCTTCTTTAGTAACAATCATAAGATCATCATTATCAACAACTTCTAATAGTGAAATTAATTTACCATTACGTTCTGTAGTTTTGAGAGTGATAACACCTTTAGAACCACGTTTTGTAACTTTATATCCACTGATCTCTGTTCGTTTTCCATATCCATTCTCACTTATAGAGAGAAGTGTCCCTTCACGTTTAATAACTACCATAGCAACTACTTGGTCATCATCTCTGAGTCTAATACCACGCACACCTTGAGAATTTCTACCCATTGATCTTGCGTCAGTTTCATTAAATCTATTTGCATATCCATTTCTGGTTGCTAAGATAATATCATTGTCGCCTTCGGTAATCTTTGCTTCTATCAGTCTATCATCATCCAATAATTTTATTGCGATTATACCATTAACTCTTGGTCTAGAGAACGATTTTAATTCAGATTTTTTAATTGTACCATTCTTAGTTACCATAGTAACATAATATGGATCATTAAAATCTCTTACTGTTACAAAAGCTTCAATTCTTTCATCCTTTTCAAGTTGAAGAAGATTTACTATAGCTTTTCCTCTGGCAAGTCTTCCTAAACTTGGAATTTTATGAACCTTGAGCCAATGACAAATTCCATGATCTGTGAAAAATAATATATAAGCATGAGTTGAAGCGACAAAGATGTTCTCAATAAAATCTTCATCTTTAAGGTTGGAACCGGATAATCCCTTTCCACCTCTTCCCTGGTTTCTATAAGTTCTTATTGGAAGACGCTTGATATATCCCTGACGAGAAATAGTAATGACCATTTCTTCATCAGCGATCATATCTTCTGTTTCTATATCTGCAGAACCATGTAAAATAACTGTTCTTCTAAGATCTGCATATTTTGCTTTTATCTCACCAATTTCCTTCTTAATCATATCCATTCTAAGTGATCTTTCCTCAAGAATACTCTTAAGTTTTTTAACTGTATTTATAATCTCAAGATATTCTTTTTCAACTTTGTCTCTTTCTAGACCAGTAAGTTTTTGAAGTCTCATTTCTAAAATTGCTTTAGCCTGGATCTCAGAAAGTTTGAATTTCTCCTGTAGTTTTATACTTGCTTCAGCAGCATTTTTTGATGCCTTTATAGTCGTTATAATCTCATCAATATTATCCAATGCAATTCTATAACCTTCTAAAATGTGAAGACGCTCTTCTGCATTTTTTAATTTGAATTTTGTTCTTCTCACAATAACTTCATGACGAAAATCAACAAAATTTGAAATCATTTCTTTCATGTTAACAACTTTCGGGATCCCATTAACAAGAGCTCGGTTATTAACACTAAAACTTCCTTGCAGTTGCGAATACTTGTATAATTTATTCAGAACAGAGCTTGCTTCGTAGTTCCTTTTTACAACAATTACAAGTCGCATTCCCTGGCGTCCTGATTCATCTCGAATATCGCTAATTCCTTCAATTCGCTTTTCTTTAACAAGACTAACTATTTTTTGTATCAGTAAACTCTTGTTTAGCATATAAGGAATTTCAGTTATTACAATCATTTCAGAACCATTATTTTTTGTTTCTATAGCTGCTTTACCGCGCACAATAACCCGACCATGACCAGTTTCGAAGTAATCTTTTATGCCTTGAGTACCAATAATATAGCCGCCTGTTGGAAAATCAGGACCTTTTATATGATTAAAAAACTCTACAGGTTCCATCTCAGGATTATCAACATAAGCTGTAATACCATCACAAATTTCAGTGATATTGTGTGGAGCCATGTTTGTTGCCATTCCCACAGCAATCCCAGAAGCTCCATTTACAAGGAGATTAGGGAATTTTGAAGGAAAAACAACTGGCTCTTTTCTTGTATCATCGTAGTTAGATTTAAAATCAACTGTATCTTTATCAAGATCTTCCATAAGATCAGCTGCTGCTTTTTGAAGTCTAGCTTCTGTATAACGCATAGCAGCTGGTGGATCTCCATCTTGTGAACCAAAGTTACCTTGACCATTAACCAGCATGTACCTCAAACTCCACTCTTGAGCCATTCTAACTAATGTAGGATAGATGACTTGTTCACCATGAGGGTGATAGTTACCAGAAGTATCACCGGCGATTTTTGCACATTTTCTAAAACCTTTACCAGGAGCCAAGTTAAGCTCATCCATAGCAAAAAGAATTCTTCGCTGTGAAGGCTTCAAGCCATCCCTAACATCTGGTAATGCTCTGGAAACAATAACACTCATTGAGTATTCCAGGTACGATTTCTTTAGAACATCTTCTATTTCTCTTAATTCTATTCTTGATCTATCGTGTATCATTCATCCTCCTAAACATCAACCTCAGCATATTTTGCGTTCTTCTCGATAAACTCTCTTCGTGGTTCTACTTCGTCACCCATTAATATTGTAAACATTCTATCAGCCTCGATAGCATCATCAATTCTTACAGAAATAAGTATTCTCCTTTCCGGATCAAGTGTTGTATCCCATAATTGATCTGGATTCATCTCTCCAAGACCTTTGTATCTTTGTATGTGTAATCCTCGACCACCCATCTCCTTCATTACTTCATCTCTCTCTTTTGGAGAGAATGCGTACTTCTTACTTTTTCCTTTTCTTACTAGGAATAAAGGAGGTTTTGCAATATAAATATGACCGTACTCAACTAAAGGACGCATGTATCTGAAAAAGAAAGTGAGCAGCAAAGTAGCGATATGCTGACCATCAACATCAGCATCTGCCATTATTATCACTTTGTTATAGCGCAATTTTGAAATGTCAAACTCATCACCAATACCAGCACCGAGTGCTAATATCACTGGTTGAATCTTTTCATTGTTAAGAACTTTATCTATCCTTGCTTTTTCTGTATTGAGCATTTTTCCCCAAAGCGGTAGAATTGCTTGGAATGTTCTATCTCTTCCCATTTTTGCAGAGCCGCCAGCAGAGTCACCCTCAACAAGGAATATCTCAGTCTGAGATGGATCTTGAATTGAACAATCAGCTAATTTACCAGGTAAGCTTCCACTTTCCAATACCGATTTTCTTCTTGTAAGTTCCCTAGCTTTTCTTGCAGCTTCTCTAGATCTAGCTCCAAGGATAGCCTTCATTGCAATATGTTTTGCTTCTTTTGGATTTTCCTCAAAGAAGTCCATTAGTTTTTCATAGACAATTGAATTTATTACCCCTTCAATTTCGCTGTTCTGAAGTTTTGTTTTAGTTTGACCTTCAAATTGTGGATCCCTAAGTTTAACACTAATAATAGCTGTAATACCTTCACGGATATCTCCTCCACCCGGAGAGACTTTCTCATTCTTCAATAAATTCGCATTTTTTATATATGTGTTTACAGCTCTGGTTAAACCGGATTTAAATCCACTAAGATGAGTTCCACCTTCAATTGTATTAATATTATTTGCAAAACTATTAATTGTTTCCTGAAACCCTTCATTATATTGAATAGCTACTTCAAACGCTGTATTTTCTTTTTCTCCACTAATATAAATTGGTTCAGCAAAAAGTACTTTTTTATTTTCATTTAGATACGCAACAAAAGAATTAATTCCACCTTCATAATGAAAATCATGAGTTCTATTTAATTTTTCTTCGGTTAAACTAATTATGATGCCATTATTAAGAAATGCAAGCTCTCTCAACCTAGTTGATAGATAATCAAAGTTAAATTCAGTTGTTTCAAATATCGTACTATCAGGAATAAAACTTACCTTTGTTCCCGATTTCTTAGATGTACCAATAACTTCAACACCTGTTTGTGGAATTCCCTTCGCATATGATTGAAGATATATCTTACCATCCCTATAAATTTCCACATCTAAATGTTCTGATAGTGCATTAACTACAGAAACTCCAACACCATGCAATCCACCAGACACTTTATAAGATTTATCATCAAATTTACCACCAGCATGCAAAACAGTCATAACAACTTCTACAGCTGGTATTTTCTCCGTTTTGTGCATCTCTACAGGTATGCCTCGACCGTTATCAATAACAGAAACCCAACCATTCTCATGAATTGTTATTTCTATCTTATCACAGTGACCGGCAAGGGCTTCGTCAATACTATTATCAACTACTTCATAAACTAGATGGTGCAACCCTCTTTCAGTTGTACCACCAATATACATTGCCGGGCGTTTTCGCACGGCCTCAAGGCCTTTTAAAACCTTGATATTTCCTGCTGTATATTTCGTGTTTGTCATATAAAACCTCTTCTTTTTTTTGTAATTTCCTATTCTCTTTTCATGGGACTATAACGTCATGACGTTGATATGTGTCAACTATTTTATTTGCATAAAGTTAGCTAAATTTTTACGTGTTTCGTAAGAATAATCGAAACACCTGTATTTGTTTATATTACAGTAAGTTATGATTTCTCACTTTAATTGCTTAATTGATTCAACTGATTTTTTTTATTTTTTTGTTGTTTTTTTATTAAATATTTTACTTCAAGAGTATTGTATTAATGCACTTTTGTTGCTATTTTTGTATTAATCACCAAGAAGATCTTTCCACTTATTATCATCACCTGAAGAAGAAGTGTATTTTCCTAAACTAACAATAATTTCCACTTTACTTTTCTTTGGTATCAGCTCATCAGCCATTGGTTGAGAATAGATCACATTTCCTTTCACAACCTCGTCGGAGTACCTAAACACTTTTTCTCCCAAGAAGAGCCCTGCATTTTCTAATTTAAGTTTTGATTCTACAATACTCAGATTATCAAGGTATGGAATTCTCACCATTTCCGGTCCATTACTAAGCACTACACTAACCGTTCTGTGTTTTTTGGTCATTATACCCGGATTTGGGTTTTGTGATATGATTTTCCCTTTTCCAATGTTCTCATCGTGAACCAGATCCTGCTGTTCAACATATAGTTTCATATTATTACAAGTTTTGCGAGCCACTTCATAATCCTCACCGATCAATAAGGGAACCTGAACTTCATTTCCATGCCCAACAACTATTTTCATGATCTGGTCTGTGCCAAAGAATGCAATTATAAATAATCCTATTAAAATGCCCACTACAATTGCAATTGATTTCATCTTTATCATTATTGTTACTCCTAGATATTTTTTTTAATTCTAGCTGCGAATGCGCCATCAGAATTATGTTTGAACGGTAAAGTTTTCAAATAACCATTTTCTGTATATTCTTTTGGAATAAATTGTTCGGCAGATTCAAGTATGAATCCCTGATTTCTATTGAGAAAACTTTCAATCTGAGCTTCATTCTCTTTTTTATTCAAAGTGCAGGTACTATAAACCATAATGCCGCCTGGACGCAAGAATTTTGACCCATGTTCAAGTGCCTGTTTCTGAAGCTTAATAAGCTCTTTCATCTCCTGATTTTTCTGCCACCGCAATTCTGCTTTCTTTTGGAAAACTCCCCAGCCGGAGCAAGGAACATCAAGAAGCACTCTGTCATACGCCGGAGCTATGGGTCCAAATTTAAAAGCGTCATTAGCTTGAAGTTTCATATTGGTTATCTGCAATCTTTCTACTGCTCTTTTTAGCTTTTTTATCTTGTGTGGAAATTTATCAACAGCAGTCAACTCACCGGAATTTCTCATTAATTCTGCTATATATGTAGCTTTTCCACCTGGAGCGGCAAACAGATCTAGAATTGATTCATTTTGTTCAGGATCTAATAACTCTACAACCAAAGCTGCAGATACATCTTGAATTGAAAAATAGCCTTCTGAGAAAGAGACTTCATTTAGAACGTCTCTCGCTTGATCTGTTATTAAAATATTATTCGAAGCTTCACTTTCTATAACAATTATTTCTCTTCTTAGCAAATAGTCCATCAACCTTTTTTTATTTGTTGCACACGTATTAATGCGAATATGCAAATTTGGAGGTTGATTGTAATATATGCATAATTTCTCAGTATTTTCTACACCCCAATATTCTATCCATATCTTTATAATATCTTTAGGGAATGAATGTTGTACGGAGATCCTATCTAATGTTTCTGTTGGGTATACAATTTTATCTTCACGAAGATATCTCCTTAAAATTGCATTTACAAATTTGGCGATCTTCTCTCCATACAGTTTTTTTGCGATTGAAACAGTTTCATTTACAGCTGCATGCTGAGGGATATAATCGCAATAAATTAGTTGGTAAAGTCCTAGATACAAAAGTATCTTTATCTTAATATTTGTATTTGGAAATTTCTTCGGGTTGGTGTATTGGGAAGCAATATATTCTAGGTTAATATGCATCTTAATTACACCTTTCACGAGTACATACAGCAGATCCGATCTCTCTCCAGCCTGATTGATTTTCTTTGTCATCTGTTGGAGTAATTTATCAGAAAATATATTCTTAGAGATAACTTTAAGAATTATCTTATATGCTTCCAGTCTTACATCTATCATATATTTCGCTTTTTATATAATGCCTTTATTGCTGCTTTAGTAATCTCTTCTGAAGTAGAAAAATCTGTATCTTGTAGCAGTTTTGAGATTGCTTTTCTAATATCATACCGTTTATAACCCAATGTAAGAAGTGCCGTTTCTGCATCATTTATTATATCTGAGTCAATGCCTGAATATTCATTATCTATAGCTTTTATATTTATATCTCCTACTTTATCTTTTAACTCAATAACTAATCGCTCAGCAGATTTTTTGCCAATACCATGAATGGTTGATATAAGGTTTACGTCACCAATCTGAACGGCATGCACAAGCTCAGCAACAGAGAGTCCTGAAAGAACTGATAAAGCTAATTTCGGGCCAACTTTAGAGATATTAATTAATTGTCTGAAAAGCAATTTTTCTTCATCAGAATAAAATCCAAACAATCTTACGCCATCAGATTCATTGAATGAGTAATGTACTAAAATTGTTACTTCTTGTCCAATTTCTGGTAATTTATCATACGTGCTCAATGGAATAAATAATTCATATCCAACACCATTACAATCAACTGCAATAAGTGTGGGTAATTTCTCTGACAATATACCTTTAAAATAAGAATACATATTTGCCTCTTTTATAAAATTATAGCAATTACAGATAGAAATATAAGACAATAATGTCCATATTTATTTAATAATTAAACTTATTTTTATTAAAATAACAGAGTGCAATTGCAAGTGCATCTGCAGCATCTTCAGTTTTTGGTTTTGTACTTAGATTTAAAATCTTCTGAACCATGTATAAGACCTGCTCTTTTGATGCATTACCATTTCCAACAACAGATTTTTTCACTTCTCTGGGAGAATATTCCATTATCTTGATTTTATGCTGTGCCAAAGCTAGCATTATCACTCCCCTGGCATGTCCCAATGTAAAAGCTGACTTAATGTTTTTCCCGTAAAAGATGGTTTCTATAACTGCTATATCAGGTTTATATTCTAAGATGATCTTATTCATTCCCGAATGTATGTGAGTTAATCTCTCGGATAATTGCATTTTTGAACCGATTGATATTGTGTCACATCCCGCAGCTACTATTTTACGTTTTTCAACCTGTAGGATGCCATATCCCACATTATAACTACCAGGATCAATTCCAAGAATTATCAATCTTCAGATAACCTTTCAAAAACCTCGTCTGAGATTTCAAAATTTGCATACACTTTTTGTACATCATCGCAGTCTTCCAGAAGATCGATAAGCTTTAGTAATTTTTCAGCAACTTCATCTGCATTAATTGTGTTTTGTGGAATCCTTGTAAGTTCTGCTTTTTCAATATTATATTCAGCTTCTTCCAATTTTTTAAGTACACTATGTAAATCTGAGTAAGCAGTATATATCAGGTAGTTCCCATCTTCAACTATTAAGTCTTCTGCCCCTGCATCAAGAGAAGCCATCATTACTTCATCTTCATCAAGATCATTTTCTGGAATTACTATCAAACCTTTCTGATCAAACATATAAGATACAGATCCATTCTCTGCAAGATTACCACCATATTTCGAGAAAATATGTCGGACATCTGCAACTGTACGCTGTTTATTATCGGTTAGAGTTTCTACAATTATTGCTACACCATTATGACCATACCCTTCATAGGTAAAATGTTCATAATTAACTCCCTCTAATTCACCAGTACCTCTTTTAATCGCCCGTTCAATATTCGCATTGGGCATATTAGCACCTTTTGCAGTGGAGACAGCTAATCGTAATCGAGGGTTCATTTCCTGATCACCGCCACCTTCTTTAGCGGCAACTATGATCTCTTTAACAAGTTTTGTAAATATCTTGCCACGTTTTGCATCCGCAGCACCTTTTTTATGTTTTATCGAACTCCATTTACTATGACCGGACATATTAAAAAAATCCTCCAGATAGAAAAAGACCTGCAAGATATTTCCTGCAGGTCTCTTATTTATTTAATCTTCTTTATTTGCTGCAGCAATAACTTTAGCTGTTATATCTCCAGGAACTTTTTCATAATGAGAAAATTCTTGTATAAATTTTCCACGACCTTGAGTTAAAGATTTAAGTGCAGGATAATAACCCATTAATTCTGATAAAGGCATTTCAGCATTTAGTACTTGTTTTTTACCTTTCTTTTCCATACCCTGAATCTTACCTCTTCTGGTAGAAATATCACCCATAACATCACCCATATATTCATCTGGAATAATAATCTGAACGTTATGTACAGGTTCAAGAAGAATTGGCTTTGCAATCTCAAATGCTTTTTTTAAAGCATTCCATGATGCAATTTTAAAAGCCATTTCAGATGAATCCACATCATGATAGCCTCCATCATAAACATCAACACAAAGGTCAACAATTTGATTACCGGAAATTATGCCTTTTCCAATTACTTCAACAAGCCCTTTTTCTATGGCTGGGATAAATTTTGTTGGGATCCTTCCACCCACAACAGAATTAACAAACTCAAATCCTGCTCCACGAGCTAGGGGTTTAACTCTAAAGTATACTTCTCCGAATTGACCCTTTCCACCCGATTGTTTTTTATGTTTGTAATGAACATCAGCAGTACCTGAGATTGTCTCTTTATACGGAACTGATGGAGTTTTGAGGTTTGCTTCAATTTTGTATCTTGATTTTAATCTCTTCTGAAGTAGTGATACCTGCTGTTCACCAATACAAGATATAACATTTTCAGCAGTTTCCTGATTCATGTCTAAATTTAATGTATGATCTTCATCTAATAATTTAGCCATTGCTGCACCGATCTTATCTTCATCATGCTGATTAGCAGCTTTAATACTCTGCCAATATACAGGAGTTGGAAGTTTAATCTCACGGAACTTGAGTTTAGAATTTGTATTAACTATAGAATCAAAACCACGAGCAACTTTCATCTTAACTAAACCACCTATATCTCCAGCTTTCAATTCATCTGTATCAACTCTGTTCTTTCCATTAACATAATACATTGAACCAATTCTATCTTTACTATCCTTTTCTGGGATATACACATCAGATCCACTAGTCATTTTACCCGAGAAAACTCTTACATAAGAAATGTCACCAACATTTGGATCTGAGAATGATTTGAATACATATGCAAAGAGGTCTCCTGTGTCACTAAGTTGGATAATTTTTTCTTCATTGTTTTGAATAACTTGAATTTCATTCCTATCGGCTGGTGAAGGCAAATATTCAACAATTGCATCCATCAGGTCAGTTACTCCGATATCATGAGTTGCAGATGTTGCAAAAGCTGGCGTTAATTTTCCTTGTGAGATGGCACTTTTTAAACCTATAGTCATCTCTTCTTTTGTAAGTTCACCAACTTCAAAGTACTTTTCGAGAAGGTCGTCATTACTCTCTGCAACTGCTTCCATCAATTCCATCTTTCTTTCTTCAACCTGATCAGTCATATTAGCAGGGATTTCAATCTCTTGCCCATTTTTAAAAGCTTTGCCTTTTGCAATATCAATTACACCAGAAAATTTATGCTCGCTTCCAATTGGTATTAAAATTGGTGTTGGATTAAAATCTGTATTCTCTCTGATTCTTTCAATTGCCTTATTAAAATCAGCACCTTCATTATCTAATCTATTAATTATAAATCCTTTTACAACTGGTCTGTCTACAAGTAATTCAATTGATTTTTCAAGGCTTACATCAAATTCTGACGCTCCATTTGCTACAAATAAAATCGTTTCTGCGGCAATCGAAGCAGAAATCTGTTCTGAACTAAAATCGACTAACCCTGGTGCATCCACGATATTTATCTTATTTTTTTTCCACATAAGATTTGCAATACCTAAAGAAACTGATGATTTTCTTTCAATTTCCTCTGGATTAAAGTCCATGACAGTTGTACCGTCATCAATTTTACCAATCCTGTTTGTTGTTTTAGAGTTAAATAGCATCTGCTCAACAAGACTGGTCTTTCCAGCACCAATAGCTCCTACAAGAGCAATATTCCTAATGGTTTCCATATGTCCTCCGCATTTATATTATATATTATTACAAATTTTTTATATATAACCTTTTTAGCTGTTCAAAAGAAAATTATTACTTTTTCTTGTCAACTCTCTACTTTAAAATAATCAATTTACCAATTTTCTCTGTAATTTTGTTATTGATTAATTGTTTAGCTTTGACCTTATAGAAATATGTGTTGTTGGCAATTTCATCTCCATCTGCATCTTTACCATTCCAATAAATCTGATTATAGCCAGTTAGAGAATTGAGCTGTTTGATCGTTTTAATTTTCCTACCTGTAAGTGTATAAATTGAAATCGTGATATCAGAATCTTCTGTAATAACAAAAGTAAAATACCCACCGTCTTTCATGGGATTTGGATAAGGAAGCATTTGCTCGATAGAAACAGCTCCGGAACTTTTGCAGATAAAATTTGTTTCTGCAACTGCAGGATTATTCAGATTATCAAACACAATTAGCTGAAGAGTATGATTCCCTTCCGAGAGATCATCTAGTTGCCATGTGAGTACACCATTAGTTGCTGAACCAATCTCATACATAAATCCTTCTGTAATGTCTACTGGAGTTATAGATCCATCTACAATAAGTAAAATACCATGCCCTGATGATCCAAGGATATTTATTCCATTCTCATCATTAATGTGAGCTATTAACTCGGGATTTGTAGATACAAAATCTCCAGCTATAAAACTTGGTGAATCGATAAAAAGTTGAACTTCAGGTGAACCGGTACTTATTACATCCACCGGTATACTGCTAAGTTTCATTGGAAAATAGCTATTCAAATAATCTGTAGATGTACTTATGTCATTAACATAATTCAGGATTCTACCTTCATCACCGGAATGAACATCTTCCGGGACTATAAATTGTGCATTGTATTCACCATTATCTATCTCAATATTTCCAAAATAGAAAGTGTTACCATTGTTTTTATAATCTACTTCATAATGATACGTTGTCCCCGAAGACACTAGAGTGTTTTCATAAAATTTATTATATTTAGATTCATAAACACGAGTCTCACCAGTGCCATTGATCATACTTTCATAATCACCACTAAGGTTCACAGTTTGCCTTGCTTGAACGCTATCAGGGATTCCAATAATATTTCCGCTATTTAACGGTGGGAGCACATCAATAATGGGATCACCCAAGATATTAAAATACTGGCTGTTATATAAACTAGCATTTGAGTTTAATTTTGCGTCTCTTAGAGCATTACCAATATCCATTCGCTCGTTAACAATGTTCCGTAAAACATGTTTCATTAACGTTGTATTAGGATTTGGATATACTTGAGCGGTTGCAGCAATGGAAGCTATTGAACCACCACCATCATGAAAGAGGAACTTCTCTGCTATACAATCTATCTCAGTTTTATCAAATTCTCCAACTTCACAGGATGCCGCTAATAATAAAGGTAAGTGTTCAAGGTTATCCAAAAGATTCATATGCAAGGAACCTCTGAAATATTCTTCATCACCCATTACATCTTCATTACCATGCCCAATAAAATACCAGATCAACCTTCCCTGATTAATTTTCTCCATCTGAGCCATACGCGCTTCTGGTTTATTTTGATACTCATCAAATCCATATTCAATTGCCAATACTTTATCCACTACTATCGAATTTGAAATAAACTCTTCTGCTTCCTGCGCACGGGCTGTATGATTTAATCCACTGGTACTACTAAGTCCTTCTAAAGTATCACCTTTATGTTCATCATCAGCCATTATCAATATCTCATTCCGCCAAAAACCAGGAGTAGGATTTTGAATGTATTCCTCGATCCTCTGTAAATAATGTTCCATCATTTGGTCATTCTGAGCGGGAATTCTACCAATAATTAGTTCAGGTCTATTATCATCATTAAAATCAACAAATTCATCTTCGGAAGCTACTGTATATTGCCCTGGTTGTGATGGTGGAACAACCGCAACAATGATCTTGTTTTTTTCTTTCTGCGGATTCCAATCATGGATACCGGATCCTAATAAAATTACATATTGCATTTCAGGATGACCTGGATATTCTTG
>Ga0307987_1000707_pt1 | contig 19628 bp, 13 predicted proteins | sample EllFjometagen181_FD_203157 | JGI IMG/M metagenome (GOLD analysis project Ga0307987, IMG submission 203157) | Marine microbial communities from Ellis Fjord, Antarctic Ocean - #181 | ecosystem: Environmental > Aquatic > Marine > Unclassified | place: Southern Ocean | collected 2014-10-08
TAACAAAATTGAAACTAATAAATACTTTTTCATCTTTCTCTCCTTTTATTTCACTATTCTCTTCATGACACTTGTTGCATCACGAGGGGCAACAAAATATAAAGTTCAGATATGTCAAATTTTAATTAAATATTTTTTTGGGTATTTATTGTATAAATTGTTTACAACATTTATATCCATCGGTGGCACTACTTATTATTCCACCTGCATAACCTGACCCTTCGCCAATTGGGAAGAGATTTGATATTCCATTTGCTTGGAATGTATCACGTTCCCTAATTAGGCGAACAGGTGATGATGTTCTGGTTTCGGGTGCAAGCAACAAACCATTTTCTAAAAATCCTGGTATTCTTTTCTCGAACTTCATTAATCCAAATTTCAATGCGTCAGTAACACTATTTGAAAAAATATTGCTGAGGTCTTTATGGAATATTCCTGGTAGAAAACTTGTTTGAGTTAGTTTGTTGGAAGTAGATTTGTTAATAAAATCTAAAGCATTTTGAGATGGAGCAAAATAAGGTTTGGAATGGTTGAAACAATTTTTTTCAATCTGTTGTTGGAACTTCATTCCGGCGAGAATATCATCACCGAAATCAATTTTGTTAACTGTTGCCACAATAGCACTATTTGCAAAATGATTATTTCGATCTTTATAACTCATACCATTAAGAACCAGACTGTTTTGTTCGGAAGCCCCGCCTACAATAAATCCACCCGGACACATACAGAAACTATAAATACCCTTATCTTTATACTTAGCCATAAGACGATAATTTGCCGGACCGGTAAGCAAAAAATCAGTTTTTTCACCATAGAAAGCATTATTAATGAAATCTTGTGAATGCTCAATTCGAAAACCGACAGCAAAAGATTTATTTTCCATGGCAATTTTATCTTTCAGCATTGTGAATGTATCACGTGCTGAATTTCCAATCGCTAAAATGAGAATTTCAGGAGAGAATTTTTCGTTGCTAATCAATACTTCAGTGATATTATTATTTTCAATTTTGATATTTTCCAGCTTGTTGTTCCAAAAGAATTTGCAGCCTTTCTCAATTAGAAAATTACTCAGATTAGCTACAATATTTCTAAGTCCATCAGTTCCAAGATGGGGAAGAGCATCATATTTTATTGTTGTATCTGCACCAAATTTAATGAGATAATCAATAATTTTAGTTGTATAGAAGTCATTTGTTCGAGATGTTAATTTTCCGTCTGAGAATGTACCTGCCCCACCTTCACCAAATTGAACATTGCTATTTTCGTCCAAATTTCCATTCTTCCAGAAATCTTTAACTTTCTTAGCTCTGTGTAAAATTGTTTCTCCACGATCGAAAATATATGGTTTAAATCCTTTCTCAACAAGTGAAAGAGCTGCAAAAAGACCAGCTGGTCCTGCTCCAATAATGAATGGATGAGGATCTGATAATTTTATAGAATTCTTGATGTAAGGTTGCGGAGCAAAATATTCTTGCACTTCAGTATCTAATTTTACATTAATATCGATATCTGCAACAATTGTGAAATTGTACTTGAGAAAATTCTTTTTGCGTGCGTCTATCGAACGACGGATTAATTTAATATTGTTTATATGTTTGGTTGAGATCTTTAGTTTGTTTGAAATTGCTTTTTCTAAATTGATGTCCTTAGCAATCGGGACTAATATATTTCTTATGAGATACACATAACCTCCATAAATAACCTTTGTAAATCTAAACTTCTTGACTAATATTCTTGTCAAGTGAATCAAATGTATAAGGAAGTAATTATGATAAAAGCCGTATTCACTGACCTTGATAAAACTTTGCTCAAAGATAATGGAACATTTTCTGAAGCAAACTTGAATTCTATGAAAATGCTAAAAGATAATGGTATCATACTTATTATAGCTACTGGTAGAAATATTCTATCTGCAAAGAAAGTATTAATTACTGAGCACCCGTTTGAGTATTTAATGTTTTCATCTGGTGCAGGATTTCTAAATTGGCAAACTAAAAATATAATTTATGAAAATCACATTAACAAAGAAGATACAAAGAGAGCGATAGAAATATTATTGGAATATGATGTAGATTTTATGGTTCATGACATTATCCCAGAAAATCATAAATTTCGTTACTGGTCTCACCATTCATTACCAGATTTTAAACGGAGAATTGAGCTTTACAAAGAATTTGCACAACCACTAAAATTGAAAACTTCACCAATAAAATCAACTCAATTATTGGCAATTCTAAAACAAAATGATGAAAAGAAATTTGAAAGTATTAAAAATGAACTTAGCTTTTTAAAAGTTATTAGAGCTACTTCACCTCTGGATAATAATTCAATATGGCTGGAAGTGTTTCCAAAGAATATTTCCAAAGGACATTCCGCAATATGGCTTTGCAAAAAACTAAACATTGGTTTAAACGAAATTGTCGGAATTGGTAATGATTTTAATGATGTTGATCTCTTAGAGATAACGCATCAGAGCTTTGTTGTTGCAAATGCTCATAAAGATCTAAGGCAAAAATATAATGTTGTTGCATCCAATGAGGATGATGGATTTACAGAGGTTGTGATGAAAATTAAAAAAAAATAGTTTTAAATAATTTGTGTATCAAGAAATGGATATAAAAATGGTGGCAGGACCCAGACTTGAACTGGGGACACAAGGCTTTTCAGGCCTCTGCTCTACCAACTGAGCTATCCCGCCACGCAAAGTGGACTCAACAAAAAAACGGGTTTTTGTGTCAAATAAAAAATTACCTATCGGTTAACGAAACTCACACATCAGTAAATTCTTTAAGTTTGAGCAACATTGCATTTTTTTCTATCTCATTTAAAAATGAAGCCTTAAAAGAATTGGTTGCAATTTGTACAATATCTTGTTTCGAAAGATTTAAAGCTTTCTGGATTTCAATATAATTTTCATTGAGATAACCCCCAAAATAAGCTGGATCGTCAGAATTAATTGTAACAAAAAGACCTTTTAATAGCATCTCTTTGAGTGGGTGTACTTTAAGATCGCTAACAACTTTTAATTTAAGATTAGAAAGCGGACATATTGTTAGTGCCATCTTTCGCTCGATTAGATCACTAACCACATCATTATCTTCCAAGCTTCTGTTGCCATGATCTATTCTGTTAACATGAAGTACTTCTAAAGCTTCAGTTACATAGTCAGGAGGACCTTCTTCACCAGCATGAGCAACTATTAAGTAACCTTCTTCTTTAGCTTTTTGGAATACTCTTTTGAATTTTGAAGGTGGATGTCCAATTTCTGAAGAATCAAGTCCTATCACATCTATCCATTCTTTAAAGGGTGCAGCTTGTTCCAATGTTACAAAGGCAGCCTGTTCTGGAAGATGGCGTAAAATTGACATTATCAATTTTGATGTAACTCCCAGTTTAGTTTCTGCTTGAGTTAAAGCTCTATGAATTCCGTTTATCACAGTATCGAATGAAATTCCACGTTCGGTATGCGTTTGTGGGTCGAACATTATCTCTGTGTGTAAAATATTTTGTTCTTTAGCTTTTAGCAGATAAGCCCAGGTTAGATCATAAAAATCAACTTCATGTAATAAAACATTGCATCCCATATAATAAATATCTAAGAATTCTTGCAGATTTGCAAAATTGTATGCCTTTTTAAGATCTTTGATGTTTTTATAATTGAGTTTAATATCATTTCTTTTAGCTATCCTGAACATAAGTTCAGGCTCAAAAGTACCTTCAATATGTAAATGTAATTCTGCTTTTGGAATTCCCTCAATAAACTTCTTCATAATCTCTCTTTATTAATTTACACCATTAAATATCATTAGCAGTTACAACGCAATTTTTATTTCTAATTTTTCCAAAATACATTGCTTTATCTGCTTCTTTTATGCTCTCATTTACATCACAGATGCGGTCATACAAACTTAGACCTATAGTAATAGTAACTTTTAGATCGTGTCCTTTAAATTGTATAGTCTCATTTTTTATGCGAGATTTAAGTTTTTCAGCAATTTTTTTGCCACCTTCAAGGTTGGTTTCCGGAAGTAATAACAGGAATTCTTCGCCTCCCCAGCGGCCTACAATGTCTTGCTTTCTCATAAAAGAAAGCATCAGAGATGAAATTGATGTTAATACATGATCACCTGCATCATGACCGTATGTATCATTTATCTTCTTAAAATTATCGATATCTGCCATAAGGATAACAAATGAATTTTCATTTCTTTCAAAACGATCTGTTTCGTGTTTGATCTTCTGATACATATCTCTACGATTTGAAAGACCAGTAAGCATGTCAGTTTTTGCAAGTTCTTCCATTTTACTATACGCTTGAGTAAGCATTAAATTCTGTTCTTCTATAGCTTTATTGGAATTAGCTTTTTGCCTGAATTGGAAATAAAAGAAAAATCCCATAACTGTAACTGCAATAAAAACTACTACCAGAATTATCATGAACATTTCACTTTCTTTAGATTGGTAATCAATGATGGATGCTTTTGTTTTCAGTAATTCGATCTCTTTTTCTTTTTTTTCTGTTTCATAGCGTATCTGTAATTCTGCAACAGCTTTTTGGGTTTGAACAGAAACCATGTCATCTTTTATCTGAGCATAAAGCTTCATAGCTATAAATGCTTTAAAATAGTCTCTTTGCTTAGAATAGATCTCCCCGAGAATTTTATAGCATGGAATCATGATTTGTTTATTGTCATAATTTTGAGCATAAACTAAAGCCTTTTCTAAATTAAAGGAAGCCTTTTTATTTTCATTCTTTTCATAATATATTATTCCAATGTGAAAATAAGCTGATGCGATTCCATCACCATCCTTCAGTTTTTTCATCATATCCAGAGAAATGCTGTGATTTTCTAAAGCTTTTGCGGTTGATCCTAATCCTTGATATGAAATTCCAATATTATTATATGAAGTTGCTATGCCAAAATTATCTTTCAGCTCTTTCTTTAAAATTAATGATCTGTTATAAAAACTCAATGCATTTTTATAATTCTCTTTTGAAAGATAGATATTTCCAATATTATTCAGAGTAATTGCAAGACTTTTATTATCATTGATCTCGTAGCTTAAATCCAAAGCTCTTTGGTAATAATCAAGTGCTTCATCGTATTTTTCTATATTCCTTAGAACATTTCCAATGTTATTTAATGAACTTACAATTCCTTCATTATCATTCAGTGTTTCACCCAATTCTAAAGATTGTAGATGGTACTCCATAGCTTTATTGAAAATGTTTAGTTTATTATAGATGTTACCAATGTTATTATAACATCTGGTCATTTTTGGTTTATCGTTACTTTGTGTATATATTTCCAGTGCTTGATTTAAGAATGTGAGAGCTTTTGAGTATTGATTTAGATTATAATAACCTAATCCACGATCAAAAAAATATTCAGCTTTATTTTCTTCTGGCAGAAAATTAATTGTTTCGTCAACGGGGTCTTCAGCAAAAATGCTAACATTTATTAAAGTTAAGACTATTAGCAATCCAATTAATTTGTTCATTTATAGAATATTACTCTTAATAAAAAAAGATGTATCAGTTTTTTAGACCATCCAAAATCACAAAAATTCAAATTATATAATTACTTACTATTTAAATTTTTTGCTTCAACTCGTTGTCTTAATTTTTCTTGTCTTCCAATTTCAACAGATGCTACAAGAAGAATTGTTATCCATGCTATTAAGATTGACCAGAAAACTACACCATTTTCATTGTAATATCTAACTCCAAACAAAAAGAAGATAGATATAGCACCTAAAATTGTTATTAAAAGAGAAATTGCAAACCATGGTAAACTTTTTTTCATCAAATCCTCCATCAGATTATATTTAAATATTAAACCAAAAAATACTTTTAATAATTATCGTGTCAAATTGAATATAATATTAAAGAAAAAAAGTTTTTAATAATATGACTATCAGCAAAAAAGAATATTTTTTAAATCAATTTCAGAAAATTTATTGATAATAATATCAGCTTTAGAAATGTCCTGATCTCCTGAGTTTTTATTTGTGAATCCAATACACTTCATTCCTGCTTTTACAGCTGCTTTTACACCATTAGCAGAGTCTTCAATAACAATGCAATTTATTGGTTTAATGTTCAATCTTTTTGCCGCTTCCAAAAAAATATCCGGTTCGGGTTTGCTATGAAGAACTTCTTCAGAGCTAACAATTACATCAAATTCTTGTATGATACCCAACTTTGAGAGTAACACATTAATGATCTTTTTAGATGTAGAAGATGCAACTGCAGTTTTTAATCCCATTCCTTTAAGAGAAGTTAGCAACAAAGCAACACCATCTGTTAACTCTAATTTCTCTAGCTTTCTAAATGTACTATAAATCCGCTCATTATTTAACTCTACAAGTTGAGGAACTGTAAATGGTAATACGTGTTTTGAACTTAACTCTGCCCACATGAATGACAATCCTACACCAATGAATGCGTCATACTCAGGTTCTGAAACAGATATCTTGAATTCCTTAAATAGTTTTTGTTGTATTTTGTAATAAAGTGGTTCACTGTCAATAATCACACCGTCCATGTCGAATATCACAGCTTTTTTTTTATTCATGCAAAGAGTTACTCAACGGTTGACCACAGAAGAAATTTGTTTCCACCCATATTAAAGCATTTTTCTGTTGATTCACGTAATTTATCAATGAGGATTTTTTTTGTGTCGTGAGGTGTGGCAATAATTCCACCAACAGATAATGTTAAATCAATGGTTCCTTTACCAATTATAAACTCTGATTTTTCTACTATATTCCTTACTCTGTTTCCACTCATTTCTACTGAATCTTCTCTCACGTTTACCAAAACAATTGCAAATTCATTGTCAGACCATCTACCGGCAATATCAAAAGGTCTAAGATCTTTTTTTATTAACTCCGAGACTGAAGTAAGTACATTTATTTTTAACTCATCACCATAAATATTACTCAGTTTTTCATAATTATCAATTTCAAGTAATAGAATACCAAAGGGTCTGTTGTATCTTCGGAATTCACTAAGTTTAGCATCAATAGACATCTCTAGGCTCATATGATTTGGTAATTTTGTAATGGGATCGAAAAAAGATTGCTGATATTCTTCTGAATCAACTATTAAATGTTCGAGATGATCTTTATTATCTGTAAATAATTGTGTTGCACCGACTACTCTATTTTTACTGTCATACATTGGTGCAATGCGAGTAGAGATTGCAATTTGGCGACCATCTTTATGAGTTATTAAAATTTCAAATTGCTTTATTGTTCCATTTGAAATCGTATTAAAAAATAGGCTGGAATCACCAAAAAACTTTTTCCCATCAGCATTGATTGGACATAGAAACTCTTTGGAAAATTGTTTATCAAAAACCTCTGAACTTGAATAACCGGTAATTTTTTCTGCGCCTTTACTCCAGTATTTTATGCGTTCATCTTTATCAACATAAAGTAACCCTTCATACAAGTTGTCAATTAGGTTTCTATAATTTGTGCTAGCCACTAATCCTCCCTTAAATTATCGGACTATTCAATGCTTTTAAAAATAATTATTTACTCAACATAAAATATATAAGACTCATTATGAAGTCAAATCATTAATTAATTTTAACATCGATCTTCACTTTATATTCATTTTTCCATTTATCAAATTCTTTCTTTAGAAAAATTTTCTCATAATATAGTCTATCCGAATAGAAGTCATTTTTAGAAGGTTTATTCAACTTTAGAAGTTTATAAAAAAGTAGTTTTTCTGAGTTAATGGGTATTATTGAACTACAATACCCTTCCTCATGTTTCAATATGTCATCATAAATTGCTTCACTGAAATCTACACCAGGTATCTTACTAGTAAGTGAAAGAGCCGAAATAACATTCCAGCCACCCAGATAGTACAATAAAGAATCCGGATTTGCACCTGTTGCTATCTTATTCCTGATCTCAGAAACGTTTGCCTTGGCTATCTCAAACTTCTTTGCAGAATTTTGGATTTCTACAATTTGAGGTAACACCTCGTCATAAGTAAGTTGGCGTGAACGCCTGATATCTGTTTGAAAAATGACGGCATAGGCATTTTCAAGTTTTATTATACCCGAATATTTTTCATTCTTCCACATTCTTAGTAATTCAGATCTATAAGTTGAAATATCACCTAGAATATAAAAATCTTCTTTAGCATTTTGAAATTCAGTTTTAAAGATTTCATTCTCCTCTGCAAATTTCATTACATGCGAAAAATATCTTGTTGAATCAAAAATAACTTGAGCTTTTTTGGATGCTATTGTATCGGCAATAGACATTAGAGCTTCTTTACGTAATTCATATTTCATCTCAGAAAAAGGAATTGTACCTGCATTATAATTTTCTATTTTATTCAGCACAATCCATCCATTGTCATAACTAATAGGTTGGGACCACATTCCTGAATCCATGTTCGATAATGCAGAACTTATCTGCTCGGGTAAATCATCATAAGTAACTATCTTATTTTTGGGAAGAGTATAATTACAGCCGAAGATCAAGTCCAGTAAAGAAGCGTCAACGCCTTCATAAGCCTGTTTCGAAATTGCCTCAGCTAAATTGAAATTGTGGCTGAAGATGTAATTAAATTTTACCGATTTTTCTCTATAAAACTCATTCGTTCGTTTATTGTAGATCTTCCTAATCTCGTTATCAGGAATCGTAAATTCAAAATTGTTAAATTCATCAATTGCCGAAAATACAACTCCGCCAATCTGTAAACTGTCAGGTGTTCTAAAATCTTTTTTATGTGTATCAAAATAGTCTCTAAAATTCGTACTATCTGCTTTAGATTGTATTATTAATTGTGGGAGTTGATCACTGATCTTTTTAAAACTTGGTATAAATTCAGGAAAGTAAGATAATGCTTTGTAAAATATGATCTTTTTACTTGCTGGAATAAATCCCCACTCTTCTCCACGATTCATTCTTATAGCGATCATATCATCTACTATACTGGCGTTACCGAATTTCTCAAGATAGATGTTTTCTTTAGATTCAGAGAGATTATACTCTTCTGTAATCTTAGAAAGTTTGTATTCATCTTCTGCATTTGTACTTAGTAAGTGCCTAATTTTCTGCTGATATTCTTCTCTACTTGTAGATGAGAACAGTGATGGATTTGATATTTCGATTTTTGTTACAATTACTGCAGGGATAATGAATTTTTCAAAATTCTCTTCAAAATAATTACGGTGCGAATCTTCATTAATTCTATTTACTTCTTTCTTCAAGTAATTTTGCCAGATCAGTTTTGCAACAATTTGATCATCCTTTATAGGTATTTTCTTTTTATCTACGACTGTGTACACAAGATATCCTTCATCAATTTGAATGGGTTCAGAATATTGCCCTTCAATCAATTCGAAAGCGCTATTTAAAATTATATCTGGTAAATTGCCTAGTTCATCATTTCTACTAAGATACGATGATTCTAAAATGTCTTGTGAAATATTAGCATTTGCCTGCAAAAGTTCAGTTACTTGAACTGCTTTTTGTCGGGCTAATTTTAGTGTTTTTTCGCTTATCATTTCGTTACGGAATTCATATGTCTCATTTGCACTCAATGTTGTATCCGACAATATCATTTGTGTGATTTTACGATTGACAATTGGTACAGCAACTTCATTAAATTCCTCTTTTAAAACAACAAAAATATTTAATTTGATTCTCTCTTCTTTATCATATTTATGTTTATTACGCAGGTAATACCACTCAAAATCTTCCGGTAATGTTTCTATCTCAAAATCGATATCTTGCTTATCAAGTATTGCATAACCCAGATCGATCTTAGTATTCTCCATAAAATACTGTCTTAATAATTTTGCTTCGGAGATCTCAAATGATTCTTCTAAGATTGTTCTAGCCTTGGTGATGCGTAACTCTTTCTTCATTGCTTTAAGAACATTTCTTCCTTCCTTACTATTTTTAAAGTAAAAGAATTTCTCTTCGCTGAAAACTCCATTCGATTGAAATCTGGGAAGGTCTCCAACCTGTTGAATAAAAAAGGCTTCCAATTCTGTATCATCAACATAAATTCTATTTTCTGTTGCATAATTTGATATTAGACAATTATCTATTAGGTTATTAAGTGCAATTTGTCTAATCGAACCATATGGGTATTCATACTTATCGTTGAGGACATCGATTTCCTGTTGTAGATCTATTGATGTGATTCGACAATTGCCAACTTCAGCAATAATCTTAGCTGATACAAATGAAGAGTAAATAATTATTATAATTACTAATAGATATTTCATTCATTAATTCCTTATATATTTAATCATGCACATAAATTATCAAATGAATAATTAATCAAGAAGAATTTATTCTGTTTCTTTTAGTTTGACTTATTAGAGAATAATCTTTAAGCGGAATCTGAAGTGAAATTATTTCTGAGGTAGTAAATGCTTAAAAATAAAACTATAATTCTGATAATTTTTATTAACATTTTACCTATTATGCTCTCGGCACAGATTTTAGATTCCCTAACTACAACTGTACTGGATTCTTGTTTGAGCTATCTTCATTTGGAACATCATGAGCTGGGTTTTGAAAAAGCATGGGTAAAGGATGATACATTTAAACTAAAGATCGTAGACTACTTACTGGATAATCCTCTGGAACTTCCATCGTATGTTGAAGAAACCGTAAATACTGCGAAAGATAACAGCATAAAAGATATTGTAGAATTTTTGACACAACAACTCGATATTGAAATTGATAAAACTTATGAATTTCATCCATCTGATTCAAAAAAACCTGAAGATATTATTGTGAATGCGCTTGATCAGGCGGAACCATATTTAAAGAGATTCTATTCCAAATTAGATACTTTAGAGTTGCATGACCTTATTATGTCAGCACCAAATTTATGGTGTGGGGAAGATGACCCTGAAGACATAGCTTTAAAAGGAAGTTGGCAACAGGAATTTAATGTTTATGCGGATACTTCCCGCTCTGTGGATAAAGACAGACTTTTGGATATTTTGAAAAAACTTGATAGAAGTTCTCTGCATTCAGCCGGTATGATATTCCTGACATTAATGGAAGAATTGAACATAGAGAATTTTGAGAATTATGAAATCAACAATTACGAAAACATAGAAGGTGCTGAGGGTGAAATATTACACTATGTTAAAACAAAATATGGAGAGCTTATCATTGGTGGAAAAGGTGAGAATGTTTATAGCCGTGATTTTGCTTTCATTATCGATTTGGGTGGAGATGATACATATAGATGCCGTGCCGGAGGAGCTTTAGGAACTTTAGGGGATTCATACTCATTTGTGATCGATCTTGATGGAAACGATATTTATTTTAATGAAGAAAGATCTGTAAGCATGGGTTCGGGTTTTTTGGGAATTGGAATTTTGTACGATCTAAGCGGTAATGATGTTTACCGTGCAACACATTATTCTCTGGGATCGGGTATTTGTGGTATTGGGATTTTGATCGATAGTGCGGGAGAAGATGATTACCGCGGAGGTTGTTTCACACAAGGAGCTGGACATTACGGCATTGGGATTTTACGGGATATTGGAGAGGGTGACGATAGATATCTTGCAAAACTCTGGGCGCAGGGATTTGGTTCAACTTTTGGTTATGGATTATTGCACGATACAGGTGGTGATGATACATACAGAACCGGAGGAGAATATCTTCATGCACCACTTTTACCTAATGACTATCAATCTTTCAGTCATGGTTTTGGAATGGGCTGGCGACCCAGAGCAGGCGGCGGGATCGGTGTTTTGTATGATGAAAATGGAAATGATTTTTACGACGGTGAAGTTTTCTGTGAAGGTTCCAGTTACTGGTATTCATTAGGTATTTTAGTAGATGGCGGCGGAAATGATTCTTATAATGCTGCTCAATATGCTCAAGGCGCTGGAATTCATCTTTCTGTTGGTGCATTGTGGGAACAGGGTGGAGATGATCAATATCATTCACGTAATGGCGTTGTTGGAGGAACTGCTCATGATCTTTCTGTAGCAATGCTCGTCGATGAAAATGGTGATGACAACTACATTGTCTCCGGTGGTTATGGGACATCGCTCACGAATTCATTTGCCTTATTCATAGATAAACAAGGTAACGATATGTATTCAACATGGGAAGATCATAGTTTCGGATCTGTGAGATGGGCAAGAGGATTTGCCGGTTGTGGAATATTTATGGATTTGGAAGGAAGAGACAGATATTCACGAAACACACTCGCCAAAGATGGTGGGTTGTGGACGCATAATGGATGGGGAATTGGGATTGATCTGGATAGAAATATTGTAACAAAACCAACCGAAGAAACATCTGAGGAGATAATTCTAACATACGAAGATTCTTTAAAAACCATTGAGAAATTGTATGACGAAGCATCTTTGTGGGAAGTGGGTTCTAACAGAAAGAAAGTAGCGAGAGCAAAGAAGGCCTTTATAGAAAGAGGAAAGGAAGCAGTGCAATATATCTGCGATAATAAATTAGGTACTAATAGTAGCTTGGAACTTAGGTTAATAGATACGATCACAAAAGAATATCCCGATTCAATTGCACCAATACTACTTTCAAAGATTTTTAATGAGAATAAAGAAATACAAAAAAACGCAATACGTCTTTTAGGAGTTGCAAAATATGATCCTGCTCATTTTCCACTTCTCGAAATGCTTGAGGATGATAAGTACGATTATTTGAAGCGAAGTCTGATCGGAGCATTGGGCAGCATCGGTAATAAAGATGCAACAGGCATTATTTCAGGCTTTATCAATGATGAAGATGAACTTTGCAGATTAAGTGTGATTTCCGCTCTAAAGAAATTGAAGGATGAAACAGCAAATAATGCACTAATTGGTGCAATTGATGATAAAACTTTTACTGTACGTTCCGCTGCAATAACTGCACTTCTTGATCTGGCAGATCTAAATATCTCACGATCATTATATGAAAAAGTAAAAAATAAAGAATTCAATTACCCTGAACTGGCGATAAGAACACTATCGAATATTGAAAATAAATTTGCTGACAGCACAATGGTTGAATATAAAAAGCAGCGTAAAAGATCGCAAAAATTATTTATTAAACTTATTACAAACTCGGATGAACGCATTCGAGCTGAAGCTGTGAAAGCAGTTTATTTGAATTGTGATAAAAAGAAAAAGCAGTGGCTTGAAGATTTTATAAAAGATGAGAAGAATCCATTTGTAAAAGCTGCTTATGAAGAGATTATTAGAAAAGATAAAAAGCTCACAGATGAACACGGATATAAATGAATGAATAATGCAGGTTCATTCTTGTAGATTGAACCGGAATGTTTCGGACGCATCAAAATGATTCGTCCTGCATTTGGTTTGAAAAATTATTAAGAAAGATATAGAGGGGAAAAAATGAAAAAGATTTTAATAATTCTCAGTTTGATTTTTGTAACAACACTAATAGCTGTAGAACCGCATTTTATGAGCTGGCCTGCCATCTCACCGGATGGTGAACAAGTTTGTTTCGTTTATAAAAGTGATCTGTGGTTGGTTCCTTTTGACGGTGGAGAAGCCCAGCGTATAACTTCAACAGATGCAGAGGAATGGCATCCAAAATTCTCACCTGACGGTAAAAAGATAGCTTTTAATTCCAATAGAGATGGATGGACGGGTATCTATCTTTACACATTGGAAGACGGAGAAATTGAAATCGTGAATAGAGAAGAATTAAATATTTTAGACTGGTTTCCAAACAGCAAATCTCTTCTAACACGCGGCTATGAAACCGGAAAAGGGAATATCTTTTATGAAGTAAAACTAGACGGTTCTTACAAAGAGATCACATCCTTTGCGGGAAGGAATGCAAATCTCTCTAAAGAAGGGAATAAAATTATCTTTGATAGAAGAGGTGATGTCTATCGTGAATCATATACAGGTAGCTATAATGGGGATCTATGGGTTTATGAAATAAAAGAAAAATTATTTACCAGATTAACTGAAACTGAGCTTTCAGAGAAATTTCCGGTTTACTCTTCAACTTCCAACAGCATTTATTTTGCAGCTTCAGACGGTGATGTGTTCCAACTTTATAAAGTAGATAATAATAATTTTGAGCAACGTGAGAAGCTTACAAAATTTAAAAAATGGTCTGCTCGGAATATTGCAATTGCTAAATTGAACGACCGTATTGTGTTCGAGCGATTTGATACTCTTTGGAAATACGATCCAGCCACAAAAAAAGCTGTAGAACTAAATGTAGAAGTTGACCAGGATTGCTATGTGAATCTGTTAGAGAGAGTGGATGTGAAGAATGAGGCTTCCAATTATGCTATTTCTGATAATGGAAAACTTGTTGCATTCACTTACAAATTTGATCTTTTTGCATTTCCCGAAAAAGGAGGAGATGTAAGGCAGATAACGCATGATCAGAAAGGTGTTGGGTATCTTGAAATTTTAAGCGATAACCAGACGATTCTCTTTACAAAAAGGATCGACGGGAAATTACAGTTGTACAGAGTTAACATTAAAGACATCTCTAATATTGAGAAGATCGAATGGAGTGATGATAAATATATCAACTGGATCGTGCGGGAAGGAAAAACTATAGCTTTCGGATTTTCCGATGATAATAGAAAACGTCAGGTCGCTCTGGCAGACAGCTTGGGCAATAATATTCATACAATTATTTCTGATCAATATGTATCTTACAATTTTAAAATAAGTCCCGATGAAAAATATGTTCTCTATCGGGAGACACTTCCAGAGGAGTGGACTGAACATATCTATTTGTATGATATAGAGAATAATAAAAAAGAATTACTTTATAACTTTGATGGTAGGTTATCTGGTTTCTTCTGGGGTAAGGATAATAAATCTGCTTTCTTTAGTGAAAACGGAAATATAAGACGAGCTGATCTGCTAGCTAGAAAAGATTTCTATAATGAAGAAGATAATTGGAAAGATATCATAGATCCGCCGGCAGAAAAGAAAGACGAAGATAAAAAACTTGATGATAAGAAAGATAAAAAGAAAGATCCGCTGAAGATAGACACAGAAGGTTTTGAAGACAGAATTACTACGATAGTTTCTAAACCGGGAAATAACTGGATTGCGCATGTTAAAGATGATTCAACATTCTATTACGTGAATTACAATAATAAAAAATACACTTTAAGAAAAGCAGATTATACAGGTGAAAATGATAAGTTGGTTACTTCTATTTCTAATGATCCCGGGAATTTGAAATTTAACGAAAAGAACAAGGTTTTCTATTATATTCTTAAAGACAAACTATACAAATATACCCCGAAAAAAGGAAAGAAAGCAGAACTCATTAAAATGGATTACAAATATTCCTACGATAGATTTCAACTAAATAATGATATCTTCCAACAGGTCTGGGTTGAGTTTGGTAAGGGCTTTTACGACCCTGATATGCACGGTGTGAATTGGAAGAGATCTAAGAAGGAATTTTCTAAATATCTGCAGTTCGCTGATGATCCTTCCATACTAAAAAAGATAATTGATGAAATGATAGGTGAAGTGAATGCATCGCATACAGGATTTTATCCGCGTAATGATTCCGAATATAAAACCTATACAACTGCTTATTGCGGATTTGAACTCGATTATACAGATTTTCCCCAAAACGGTATTACGATAAAAAAGATCTATAAAAAATCAAAATTAAATAAACCGCATAACATTAAAGCGGGAGATATTCTGCTTTCTGTTGATGGAAAAGAAGTTGGTGAAGGTTTAGATATTATTGCTCAATTCAAAAATAAAATTGGAGAGAAGATAAAACTGGGAATAATGTGCGATGGCGGCATGAAAGTGGTTACCATAAAAGGATTGAGTAGCCGGGAGAATTACGCTCTTTTTTATGATAACTGGGTAGAAGAACGAAGGATAAAAGTTGAAGAATTATCTGATGGAAAGATCGGTTATCTTCACATAAGAAGTATGAACAATTCCAGTTATCAAAAATTTGTTCAGGATCTGTTTGCCGAAAATGCTGATAAGAAAGCCCTTATAATTGATGTAAGAAATAACGGTGGTGGTTACATTCATGACTGGCTTGTAGAATTATTGACTAAAAAGCCATATGCACTAAGTACTTACAGAGGCTTTGATGGTAAAGTGAAATACCAAAATCCCGGTAATACAGTAGATGTTCCTATGGCTTTATTGATAAATGAGAACTCCTTCTCTGATGCTGAAATTTTCCCGACACTATTTAAACAATTAGATCTTGGAACTGTGATAGGAATGCCTACCAGCGGTTCAGTTATTGGAACAGGACATTATACATTTATGGACGGTTCCAGTATGAGAATGCCTTCTACTGGATGGTTTACTCCAACTGGTAAGAATATGGAAGGAAATGGTGCGATCCCTGATATCTTTGTTGACCCCACTCCCCAGCAGATAATTAACGATGATGATGTTCAACTTAAAAGAGCTGTGGAAGAGTTGTTGAAAACGCTGTAGCGTTTTCAATTAGGGATTAGGGATTAGGGATTAGGAAGTAGGGATTAGGAAGTAGGGATTAGGGATTAGGGATTAGGGATTAGGGATTAGGGATTAGGGATTAGGAAGTAGGGAGTAGGGTGACTCGTCCTAGAAAAAGTGGACTTTCCAAAGATTAAATTAGGAGAGTTTATGTCAAAGACAGGAAAAACTTATCGTTATTCAGATTCACAAGAAAGAAAAATTGATTTTAATTAAAGTGGAATAAGGTGAATTGAAGAGTTGAACAATAACTCCCAGAGAAAAAGTTATTGTACAACAATTTACCGTAACTATAGGTTAGTTATGCGGCATAATAAATTGGGCGCAGCGTGCACATGTTATGCCCATTTAATTGAATAGAAAATAATATATTTCTATTTACTAAAAGAGGAAATAGTAAAATGATAAAAGAAAAATATACGCAAATGTTGTTATCCCACCAAATGAGAGGAATAACAACAATAAGTGTTACATACAAGTTACCACCAATTATTATGAAGATACTGCAAATAATAATTATATGTTTAATCCCCAATATTTTAGCTGCCCAAAATGATTGGCTTGATTCTCTTGACCAATACATATCTACTAAAATAATTGATTGTAATGTACCTAGTTTAGCAATTGGAATTGTTAAAGATAATAAAGTGATTTTTAAAAAAGGTTATGGAGTAACTGATTTAAATTCAAATGCTAACGTTTCAGCTGAGACCATTTTCCCAATTGCATCATGTACAAAAACTTTTACTGCTACCTGTATTGGAATATTGGTTGATGAAGGAAAGTTGAAATGGAGTGACAAGGTCATTAAATACCTTCCAGATTTTAAACTAAGTGATCCATGGATTACCAAAAACATAGAAATAAGCGACTTATTATGTCATAGGTCAGGACTTAGAGATTTTGAGGGTGATGATCTCTGGTATGGCACTAACTATTCAAGAGAAGAAATTGTTGAGAAAATGCAATATTATCTTATTCAAAATGACTTCAGAATTGATTTTGGATATCAAAATGTAATGTATTTGGTTGCGGGACTGATTATTCAAAAAGTTTCTGGACAAACTTGGGATGATTTTGTTAATGAAAAAATATTTACACCACTATTAATGAACAACACATCAACAAGTATTTCTCAAATTCACACAAATGACAATTATGCGAAACCATATTTAGGAAAACACAGGATTTCATTATTAAATATGGACAATATCGGACCAGCTGGTTCAATAAATTCAAACGTTAATGATATGCTTAATTGGTTAAATTTATGGCTACATAAAGGGGAATGGAATGGGGATATTGTTATTTCCAAAGATGTATATCATACAATGACTAATACGAAAATTTTCACTTCGAAAGATTCTGATATTGGCTATGGATTTGGTTGGAATATAGAAATAGATTACTGTCAAAAATTTATTCAGCATGGAGGATGTATACCTGGATACAAATCAACTGTTTCAATTATACCTGAACAGAATATTGGAATTGTAATACTATCAAATCAGCCTGCTCAATTTCTCAATGAAGTGATTGTTGGATATGTTGCGGAGAACTTTTTAAATCCTGACAAAATAAATTGGAAAAATGCTATTTCTGAATCATCATGGGCTTGTGGCTTAAATTTATCTTGGGATAAAGAAAGAGAAAAAATGGAAGAATTAAATTCTATTCCACCTCCGGATTATTTAAAATATATCGGTACGTTTAGAGATTCTATTTATGGTGAAGCCAAAATAAGTCTTAAAAATGGGAAACTATTTCTAAAGCTAATCCCTACAAAAGACTTATTTTCTGGATATATGTACATTTTGGATAATAATAGGTTTGCTATAGCATTTAATGACAAATTTATAAAACCTGGGGAAATAGTATTCGAATCAGATGACAAAAATGAGCATGTTTCATATTTTAGATTAAATATAAGGTCAACAGATTTTCACTTTAAAGATTTAAGATTTATAAAAATAACAGGTAGTAACAATGTATATAAAAAATAGGCGAGTTAGCAATAATATCAAGGTTATAGACCGCTTAAACTTTCTTGTAACTTGACAGGAAAGTGCTCCGAAATCGCCTACTTTTCATATACTCACCGTTGAAAAATGATTTACTTAATTTTAAATATAGTTTTGAAATGATTATTAATTCTCGAAGAAATAGGCATAACACACAGCTCCACAGCCAAGCAAGATGAGAAGCAAGATGAGCGTGGCAGCTGCCAAACATTATGCGACATTATTATTATTGTAGAAAGTAATTGATATTTTCTTATGTTAAAATTGTATACATCTGGATATGATTTTCTAATTTAGGATGTTTTTGAAATTGCTTAAATCCGCAGTCTTCATATATTTTTATCAATTTTTCAGAATTTTCACAATCCAATATTACAAAGTTACATCCTATCTTGTCATGTGCTTCTTTTATGGTGCTTAGAGAATAATCAATAAGTTCTCTACCATCTATGTCTTTTGATGAGTATTTATCACTTCGTCCTATTTGTGCAATTATAAATGCGACAACGTGACCTATTCCCTTTTTTCGTCTAAAAAGTTTTTGAAGTATGGGTTTAGGTATATCGTGATTTATAAATTCGACACTTTTCACCGCAACGGTATAATATGCAATTACATTTTTTATTTCTTCGTCTGTAATTAAATAGGTTCTTGAAATGTAATCCTTTTCAAATCTAACAGATTTTTCTTTCAGAAAAGTTTCTATATCGCTATTTATTGAACATGAAAAAGAGCTGATTATATTAGATAGCATAGCTCCATCAACACCACGGTCTATATATGTTTTTAGCGGTATAAGATTTTTTCTAATGCCTTATTCCCTTTTGCTATCTCTTTATTGATATTGCATTTTGGGGAATAGGGTTCATGGTAAGAAGCCATTGCACTTCTTATTTCCTTAACAGCTTTCTTGTCTTTAATGACAATCCTATCCGTAATTGTACTTGTAGCCATTTCCTTTTCTCCTTACTTGTAGATAACATATTGTGTTACCATATTTTGTCAAATTATTTTTTTTTATACAACCCCTCATTCAAGGGAAGATTCGCTATAGTTATTTTTTTTATTGACTTTTCACAATAATCTATTTTGAATTGATTTTAGATAACAAATTAAA
>Ga0307987_1000708_pt1 | contig 19593 bp, 16 predicted proteins | sample EllFjometagen181_FD_203157 | JGI IMG/M metagenome (GOLD analysis project Ga0307987, IMG submission 203157) | Marine microbial communities from Ellis Fjord, Antarctic Ocean - #181 | ecosystem: Environmental > Aquatic > Marine > Unclassified | place: Southern Ocean | collected 2014-10-08
GTGACAATATCCAGCATATTGGTGGTCTGCCCCACTTTTTTTTGTTCCATAAGTCCCAGATGGGTCAGGCAGGTTCCGCAGACAAGAATTCCAACCTTGTCGGCTTCCAGGGCCTGGATTTCTTCCAAAACCGCTGAATCGTTTGTGGCCAGTTTTACCCCGTGGTTGACAAATACAAGCTGCCAGAGGTCTTCTCCCATTTCTTTGAGGGTTTTTATATAACTAACCATGAGCTTTTCACCCAGTTCCTGGTCTTCTCTGCCCATTTGGGTGGAAGAGATCATGATCATAATTTTCTGGGAAGATCCCCCTGTTTCAGAATTTTGGCGGGCCGGTGCAGATTCAATTATGGTTGCATCTGCAGCATCTTTTATGCCTTCCACGGCAGAAGAAATGCCATCCGAGTCAACGGAAATTTCAAATCCGTGAAAGGTTAAAAAACGGCTGACATTTTCCACGGCCGCATCATTGTCAACCAGAATTCGGACATGGCTCAGGGCATTGGCTTCAAGCAGTTGTTTTGTCTGCAACACCGGGGCCGGACAGTCTAATTTTCGACAATCAAGTTCTTTTATCATATTTTTCTTCTTTTTAGGGTTGCTAAGTTGTCTGTTATGCTAAGAAGGGAGGGGGATGAAGTCAAATAGGGATATCCGATGAAGATCCATAAAGATATTTATATTTTAAATAGATGAAAAAGGTTTGACACAACCTTTAGGGTATGTTCATTATTCCTATGTTAGAATAACAGATTTTTTAAAGGAGACAGATCATGATTATTATTTCAAATGTGACCTATCCCCCGGAAGGGACCCGGGAAATAGCCAATCGTTACCTGACAGCACCGGCTTTGCCGAGTTTTATCACCAAAAAAGGGCCCTATATTTCTGCAAGCAACACCCAGGGGATGCATTCTATTACCTATTATGAATTGGAAAATGATCGGCTGGCAGATGGGCTAAAGGCCATTGGCGAGAGCCTGGCCATCTATTTTGGTGTGCCGGGGTATAAATATGATATCAAACCCTATTTTGAGCTGGAGGAAGGCCTGAGTATCCTGGGGTTGTGATGCCCCTATAAAATTTTTTTTGCCCAGCCGCAGATGGTTTCAAAGCCTGTAAATCTCCATTCTTTGGGAAATTGCCGGCATTGCAAGGGCTTTACCAAATTGATGTTACAGCCCGCATCTGTGAGAAAAATACACGATCCGTCTTCTTTTTCCATGAGGGATAAACCGGTGCGGTCTTTTGTTAAAATCGTATATTGAGAAATGAAATCATGGACAGATAGTCCCAAAAAGGATGCGATTGCATCTGGTTCATCTTTTTTCAGTCTTACATAGCCCGGTTCCCGGCAGCAGGCATGGCAGCCGATACAATGAAAATTTGACAGGTCCATGACCTCGTCCATGACCTCGTCCATTTCCGTTTCCTTCATATTATTGGCGGTATAGATAATTTTTGATGGGTCAAATCCGCAGGAAAGCGCCATATAAAGATCCCCCGGGCTTACGGCATCAATACCGGCACCCAGGTCTTTTAAAGTAGTGAGGACGCAAATGTTGTAATTGGCCTTCATGGCATAGAATATTTTTAAGGCAGGCCAGGGAAACGCATCCTGTAATAGTCGGTACTGATCTTTTATCCGATCCAGGTCATAAACATAGGTGGGGGTACCAAATTTTTTTGCAATGGTTTTCAGCAGGGGGACATCATTTTCCATATAAAACCTCCAGTTGTGGGGTTATGGGAATAATATACAGAAATTTGGGGTTGTCAAGAATAATGTTCTTATTATATTCTGATGTTCAGAATAATATTCTTAAATCTTACACAAATAGTGTTAAGTTGGGGGTTGTCAGGGTTTCAGGGCTAGTTTTTAACAAGCGGTCTATATTGATACAGATTTGCGCCATGGTATCGGCTTTGATCAGTTTTTTTAAGGTGGCCTGGGAGAATTTAAAATTGGCACAAAAATAAGGGGCAAATTTTTTAAACATTTTTACGGCAAAATGATCGTCATAGTGTTGGCTCAGCAGATGGGAGAAGCGCAGGGCCGTGAAATGGAAAATATCATCCCCCGGCACAAATCCCTTTGTCCACTGGGAAAAAATCCAGGGCCTTGACACGGCCATTCTTCCTAAAGAGAGCCCTTGGCAACCGGTCTGGTCCATCATTTTAATTCCGTCCCAGGTGTTAAACAGATTGCCGTTGCCAAAGACCGGTATGGAAACGGCATCGGTTACCCGGGTGATGATTTCCCATCGGGGGGGGCGATTCCGTCTGTCAGGTGCCACCCGTGGATGGAAGGTTAAGGCATCGGCCCCGGCATCTTCAAATCGTTTTGCCATGTCTTTTGCCAATTGGGGATTGTTTTCCCACCCGGTTCGAAACTTGACAAAGACAGGGCAGGATACCGCCTGCCGGACCGATGCAACAATTTGGGCGGCAAGGTCCGGGGTTTTTAAAAGGGCTGCCCCGCATCCCTTTTTGCAGATGGCCGCCACGGAACAGCCAAAGTTAAGGTCCACACCGAAAAAAGATTCTGCCTCAATTCGGCGGGCAGCCGCTGCCATGCTTTGGGGGTCAGATCCGAAAATCTGACAGACCAGCGAGTCAAGCTCCGCCTTTCGCCAGGTAAACACCTTGGAAATGGCCGGGTTCTCATGGGGCACTGCCCGGGCGCTGCACATGCCGGTAAACAAAAGTCCGAACCCGCCAAATTCCGATATGAGTTCTCTCAGGGCAATGTGTCCCAGGCCTGCCATGGGGGCCAGCACCATCCTGTTCTGGATGGTTTTATTGCCAATGGGAAGGGAAGTGTTTAGATAGCAGGCCAGGTCTTTTTCTGTGGTTGTCATGTTAATTTCAGTGTTTTTATGGGGTTATTGATTTTGGTATTGTTTTAGATTTTGCAGAAACCCTGTATAGAGAGGTATTTAGTTGATTCTTAATTGGGGATCTGATCGGTCAAAGAAGCTGGACTTACATTCAATACCCAAAATTTCATTTTTGGGAAGTAAACTGTCTTTATTTAATTTGATTATAGAATTCATTTTTATTGGATAGTAACATTAGCGGCTGGAAGTTGTCCAGAAATTTTCATGTTTTGCGTAAGCGGTATCTTTTGAAAATTGCATTCCTTGACATACGCTTGTACCTATAATATCTTAGAGCGTTAATTTATGGGATATAATAAATGATTAATCGACATGAGCAGGAAAAAAAACAGTTTCGGCGGCTTTTTCAACAACAAAACGTTGACAGGTTTGATGAAAGGTTTCATGTTCTTGAGGCCTTTTTAAAGCTGGAGCACCATGTGACATGCACGGATATCTCCCGTCAGCTGAAAGTGGGCGGCATTGATCTGGATGAAGGGTTTGTGAGCACCAGCATGGAGCATCTGTGCCGGTTTGGTTTTGCAAGCCGGGTGGCCTTTGATTCCGGGGAAGAGATCCTTTATGAACACCGGCATCTTGGGGTACACCATGACCATATGATCTGTGCCAAATGTAGTGCCATTTTGGAGTTTAAGGATGAAACCCTGGAAAAACTTCAGCAAAAGGTGGCCGAGGCCTATGGATTTTATATGCTCCAGCACAAGATGGAGATATACGGGCTCTGTTCCCAGTGCATGGCCAATAGAAAGAAACGGGTTCCCCTTTACAAGGCCAAGCCCGGAGAAAAGCTTATTGTCAAGGAATTGGAAGCCGGTAAAAAGATGCAGCTGCGGATTTCATCCATGGGGCTTAAGATAGGGGATCTTGTCGAGGTCGTCTCCAATGGGTTCGGGGGGCAGGTGGTCATAGCCGTCGGGGAGAACCGGCTGGTTATTGGGACCGGGATGGCCCAAAAAATATGGGTCCAGCCCTTTGACAGGATGCCCGCTTTAAAAATCGATGGGCCAAAGGGTCGGGAAGAAAGCTCTGATGCACCTCCCATGGATCTGAGCCGGATGAAGGCCGGGCAGGAGGGGACCATCGTTCGGGTATCCGGAGAAACGCATTTGCGGCGCAGACTCCTTGAGATGGGAATCAACCGGGGAACCACCATATATGTGGAAAAATATGCCCCCTTAAAAGACCCCCTTGAACTGGTGGTCAAGGGATACCATATTTCCCTCCGGATTGAAGAGGCAGCCAATATTTTGGTTGAAAATGTTATTTCTAAAAAAAGATAAAAATGAAACAGAATCTAACCATAGCCCTGGCAGGGAATCCCAATTGCGGTAAAACTACCATATTCAATAATTTGACCGGTGCCCGGCAGAAAGTCGGCAACTGGCCAGGGGTAACCGTTGAAAAAAAAGAAGGGCGTCTTCGTCACGGGGAGGTTGACCTGAAGGTGGTTGATCTTCCGGGAACCTACAGCCTGACACCCTTTTCCATAGAGGAAATCACGGCCAGGGATTTTATTATTGATGAAGCCCCGGACATTGTTATCAATATCATTGATGCCTCCAATCTTGAAAGAAGCCTATTTTTGGCCCTCCAGATTCGGGAACTGGGCCGGCCGGCCCTCTTTGTCTTGAATATGGCGGACATGGCCGAGGCCAAGGGCATTAAAATTGATGAAAAAAAATTATCTGAATTGGTGGGCCTGCCCGTTGTCTTTACCATCGGCAATAAAAACAGGGGAACAGATATACTGATTGAGGCCGCCATCCGGGAAGTGAGCTCCTTTCATCAGCAAAAAAAATTTAGAACCATCCGGTATAGCAAAGATATAGAAAGCTGTATTTCAAAGATTGAATCTGCCCTTAAACTTGCAAAAATAGAGGATGAGGATGTTCTGATTCGCTGGAAAGCCATCAAGATTCTTGAGGATGATAAAATAATCAAGGAGAATATTGCCGGCCTGCCCCTGGAAAAAGAGGCCGATGTTTTGGCCCAGGCGGCTATCTGTCGCACCAGGATTTATAATCTGTTCCAGGATGATTTTGAGATTGTTTTGACCGATGACCGGTATGGGGTGATTGCCGGGATTGTAAAAGAAACCGTCACCAATCTTGCCATCAAGCGGATCGATATGTCACGCAATATCGATCTGGTACTGACGGATCGGTTTTTTGGTCTTCCGGTTTTTGTTTTCTTTATCTGGGCCATGTTTCAACTGACATTTACCCTGGGGGCCTTTCCCATGGAATGGATTGAAACAGGCGTTGGAGCTTTGTCAAGCGGGCTTGATGGGATGATGGCACCGTCTTTGTTCAAATCTCTTCTTTTGGATGGGATCATTGCCGGCATTGGCTCTGTGGTTGTTTTTTTGCCCAATATTTTAATTTTGTTTTTCTGCATTGCCTTGTTTGAAGATACCGGTTATATGGCAAGGGCTGCCTTTCTCATGGACCGGGTCATGCATACGGCCGGGCTCCATGGCAAATCTTTCATTCCCATGCTCATGGGATTTGGCTGCAATGTGCCAGCCATTATGGCCACCCGTACCCTTGAAAATGACAAAGACCGGATTCTCACCATATTAATGACGCCTTTTATGTCCTGTTCTGCCAAACTGCCGGTTTATATTATCCTGGCCGGCAGTTTTTTTGCCCACAGGGCCGGCACCATTATTTTCGGCCTTTATTTTGCCGGGATTGTTCTGGCCATCTTGTCCGGCCGCATTCTGCGTTCCCTGTTTTTTAAGGGGGAAGACGCTCCCTTTGTGATGGAGTTGCCACCCTATCGAATGCCCATGTTAAAGAGTCTGCTGATTCACATGTGGGACAGGAGCAAGATGTTCCTTAGAAAAATGGGGGGGGTGATTCTGGTGGGTTCCATTATTATCTGGGTGCTGTCAAGCTTTCCAAGAAACATAGCCTATTCAGTGGATTATGATACCTTGTCTGCCAGCCGGTCTGCTGAATATGCCCTGAAGATTAAATCAGCAGACAAGGATTCTGCCATGGAACTTGTCCAGGCAAAGGCATTGGAACTTCGAGGGATTGAGAATAAAAAAGAACAGGAACGGATTTCAAAATCCTATATCGGCATGATCGGTAAGACTTTGGAACCTTTGTTTCAGCCCATTGGTATCGGGTGGCAGGCCAGTGTTGCATTGGTGACAGGTTTTGTGGCCAAGGAAGTTGTGGTCAGTACCATGGGGGTATTATACGGGGTTGGCACGGAAGATGGCAAAGCCTTGGAAACGGCTTTGAAAAGATCGGGGATGACCCCTTTGTCTGCTTTGTCCATGATGGTTTTTGTGCTGTTGTATGTGCCTTGCTTTGCCACGGTGATGACCATTTACAGGGAAGCCTCCCCTAAATGGGCCTGTTTTAACGTGATATACACAACTATGGTTGCATGGACCATGTCTTTTTTGGTATACCAGGCGGGAATGTTTTTTTCCGGATAAAAATCAGGGAGACCGTAAAGGGAGAGTCTTATATGAAAAATAATTTTGTCAAACTGCTAAAATATATCTTGCCCGCAGTGGTTGCGATGATGGTTGTCGTTGGCCCGGGGCTAGCGGCTGAACGGATGACCGTTAAATCAGCTATTGCCAATCTTCGTTCAGGGCCGGGCAGTAAATATGAAGTCTTGTGGCAGGTGGAAAAATTTCATCCGCTGTTGATCATTGAAAAGAAAAAGAACTGGTATAAAATAAAAGATTTTGAAGGGGATATGGCCTGGATCCATCGCTCTCTTTTGGGAAAAATTAACGGGGTTATTACCATCAAAACCAAGAGCAATGTCCGGTCCAAACCGGATAAAAAAGGTAAAATCTTGTTTACGGCTGAACGGGGGGTGCCTTTCAAGGTGCTCAAGCGCAATGGCAACTGGATCCGGATCGAGCACGCAGATGGTGAAATCGGTTGGATTTATAATAGCCTTGTATGGTAAATAAATGTTTTTAAAGATTAAGGTGGGTGTATGGCAGAGCGGGGAGTATCAAACGAACGGAGAAAAGAACTTGAACAGATAGATCCTTTTCAGGAAAAACTTTTAAAAACATTGGCCTATGTAAAGGAAAATCAAAAACAGTTTTTGCTGATTCTGGGGGGTATCCTTCTGGTGATTGTTATTTTCTCAGGCATCATGTTCAGCTTCAAAAATTCGGAGAGGATCGCATCTGATCTTGTCGCAACGGCAGTCATCTCCTATGAAAAAGCCAGTGATCCGGTTAAGGGATTTCAGGCGGCCAAAGAAGATTTTGAGGCAGTTTTTTCGGAGTATTCAAATACCAGTGCCGGAAGAATTGGCAAGGTCAAATTCGCAAAAATTTGTTTTGATGCAGGCGAATATGACAGGGCCTTTGAACTCTATAAAGAGGCTTTGGAGATGTTTGAAGATGAAGCGGGTATGAAAAATTTTCTCCTGGCTTCTCTTGGGCATGTCTCCCAGGCAAGAAGCGACGCTGAAAAGGCAAAATCTTATTTCCTTGAGATTGAAACTGGGGCCTCTGATCTTCTAAAGGATGAGGCACGGTTTGCCCTGGCAGGTATTTATGAAGATTCCAATGACATGGCATCAAGTTTGAAGATGTATAAAAAAATTGTGAATGACCATGAAAATTCTATTTACAGGAACATTGCCGAAAGCAAAATTAAAGTTCAATAACGGATCCAAACTAAAAAAGGCTGCCATTGGCAGCCTTTTTTAGAAAAGGAAAAAAAGATGAAAAAACTAACGCTTGGTTAGTGAATATAATTATTGCAAATCTCCGGCCAACCCCCACCAATATTCTATCGTTTCCTTATTTTTCTTGTAACTATCTAAAATTATAATAATATAAAACTTCAATTTTTTCGAAATGCTGTTGGCTTTTTCGCCGACATTTTATGTCCTCTTGTGCAAAGTTCAAAAATTTGAACTTTCTTGGAAAAGTTTAAAGGGAGGAGGGGGGTTCCGGCTTGAGTTGAAAGGCGTTTGCAAAGGGTTCAATATTTTGAACTTTGCACAAAAATATATCTATTATATAATTAATTCAATTATTTATCTTGATTGAGTTCCCTGTCCAGATTAAATTTTTTTAGTTTTTGGTTCAATCCACTTTTGCCAATCCCCAGAAGCTGTGCTGCTTTGGTTTGAACATTACCCGATAGTTTCATGGCCCGTTGAATCATCCTTTTTTCCACTGCAGCAAGGGTCTCTGACAGGCCGACACCATCTGGGATTCCGTCCAGTTGAAGGCCTATTCCTGAGCTTTGCCGAAGTTGTGGAGGGAGGTCTGTCGGGGAGATCAAGTTGCCGCTGGAAAGAATAACGGCCCGCTCAATGACATTCTCCAACTCCCTTACATTTCCTTTCCATTCATAATCACACAGAATCTGGGCGGCTTTTCTGTTTATACCGGTCACACGGCTTACAGACCCAGCCTCGCTGGTGTACTTTTTAATAAAGTGATTGATCAGCAGGAGGGTATCTTCCTTGCGATCCCTTAAGGGCGGGATGGTCGTTTTTACGACATTGAGTCGATAAAACAGATCTTCCCTGAAATTTCCCTTTTGTACCTCGTTTTCAAGAATTTTGTTAGTAGCGGCTATCAAACGGAAGTCAACGGGGATAGCCATTGTGCCCCCGACCCTCTCCACAGAGCGTTCCTGGAGAACCCGGAGAAGTTTTACCTGCAGGGTCATGGGAAGTTCGCCAATTTCATCCAGGAAAAGGGTGCCCTTGTCGGCCAGTTCAAACCGTCCTTTTTTCATGTTTGCTGCCCCTGTGAAGGCGCCTTTTTCATGGCCGAATAATTCACTTTCCAATAATGATTCAGCAAAGGCCGCGCAATTGACTGCCACAAGGGAGCGGTTTTTTCTTGGGCTGTTGTAGTGGATGGATTTTGCAACAAGTTCTTTACCGGTGCCGCTTTCTCCTTCTATGAGGACAGAGGCATTGGTGGGTGCCACTTTTTGAATTATTTCATACAATTCCTGCATGGGCTTGCTTTTTCCGATGATATTATCAAACTGATATCTTGTTCGCATGGCATCTTTGAGAATATGATTTTCCTCTACAATTTTGTACACGGAGATGGCTTTTGCGATGTGGGCAATCAACGCTTCATTTTCAAAGGGCTTAAGGATAAAGGTATAAGCTCCCTTGTGCATGGCTTCAACTGCCTTTTCAACACTGCCGAATGCCGTCATGATGATGACCGGCATGTCCGGTTTGAGTTCTTTTATTTTTTCCAGCAGATGAATGCCGGTCATTCCCGGCATTTTAACGTCGGTGAGGACAAGGTCAATGAGCTGGGTGTTTAAGATATCCAGGGCCTCCATTCCGCTTGGGGCTGTGAAGGTTCGATAGCCCTCCTCTTGAAGGATTTCTCCAATTATCATTGGGTAATGCTTTTCATCATCTACAATTAATATATTTTCCATTTAATATAACTCCTGAATCGGTAAGGCAATTTCAACTTTTGTCCCCAAAGGTTTGGCATTGGAGATGTGGATCTGTCCCTTGTGGGCTTCAATAATGTTTTTGACAATTCCAAGACCAAGTCCGGTCCCGGTATCCTTGGTTGTGAAAAATGGGGTCCATATTTTCTTTAGCACAACTTCGCTGATACCGTCACCCGTGTCTGTAAAACAAATATGGACAAAGTCGGGGTTTGACCATGTGGAAATGGTGATGGTTCCGTTTTCTTTCAATGCATGGAAAGAATTTAATAAAATATTCAAAAAACTCTGATAGAGCATGGCGGTGTCCGCCATGATTTCCGGGATGTTTTCTTGATACTGTGTTTTAATATGGATTTTTGCATCTTGAATCTGGGAGGCTAGAAAAATCAGATTTTTTTCAATTACCTCATCTATGATGCAGGGCCTTAGATCCGGGACCTTTGGTTTCGCAAAATCAAGAAAGTCGGTAATAATGTGGTTGAGTCTTGTCGATTCTTCCACAATTATGTTAGGAATCTTGCTGTCAGGATCCAGTTTGGCCATTTTCTTTTTTAATAGTTGGGCACTGCTTTTAATAATCCCCAAAGGATTTCGGATTTCATGGGAAACCCCTGCTGTCATGCCGCCTATGGCAGAAAGATGTTCGGCCCACCTGAGTTTTTCTTCAAGCCTGAGGCGTTCTTCTGCTCTTCGTTCAATAATTCTTTCTCCCTGCTTGACCACAAATCTGAGTATGAGAAACAGGATACCCATGATAATGGAACAGGTCACAACGATGAGTCCCTGGAGTCTGAAAACATCCTGGTAATCATCGGATATATCCCGGATGACTTCGATTACACCGATAACCATCCGTTTTCCGGAACGGGAGAATTCAACTTCCTGAATCAAGGGGGCAAAGGTGATAATCTTTGTTTCCTTTGGGAACCAGAACATCAATTCAAGAGAACTGCCTTTTTGGATCAGTTTGGAGGTGGCCTGATTTTTCATGGCCTTTTCATAGTGGACACCGCCGGCGTTTTTTTTTCCAATCTGGTTTTCATCGAAACTATACCCGATAATATTATCAGTTCCATAGATATTGACCATTTCAACATGAAAGCTGTGGAGGGTTGATTTGATGACGGTGTCCAGAAGCATATGCTGGGCATTCTCCCTTAATTTAATTTCACCGTGTTGATATACAACCGGTGCAACAAATCTTAGAAAGATTTGATGATTAAGATTTTCAACCAGAAGTGAATTGTATTCTTTGTTTTTTTCAAGGAGGATGTTTCTGACCCAATGGGCATTTAAAGCGGCAATCACAATGGTGGCCGTCAGCATTACGATCAGGCTGGAAAAGGTAAAGGCTTTTACCAGTACAAACGGTCGAACCCCCTGGGGACTTGATTCTTTTTTTTGTATATTTTTCACAGGTTTCCTTGGAGGTGTGTATTTTTTTTCATAGTTTTCATGTTTTTGAGTTTGACAAGCCCTGGTTTCTTTTGCTATCAATTATCATAGATAATGATTATACTTGACTTTAGCGTCATATCGTATCACGTTATAGTGATATTGTTGCTACATATCAATACAAAAGATTGATGGTACCGCATGGTGTTTAGATGCATGGCTTGCCGAATAAGGATGAACGTGTATGCTATTTAGAAAAAAGGATCATCTTGTCGGTTTAGATATCGGCTCTTCATTCATAAAGGTTGCTGAGCTTAAGATTTCCAAAAAAGGAAAGATCCTTAAAAAATTTGGTGTGGCGCAGGTTCCTTCCGGGGCGATTGTTGAAGGGCGGGTAATCGATAAGCGAGGGGTTGCCAATATCATCCGTACCCTGTTTAAATCCCAGAAAATCAAAGAAAAAAATGTGGCAATCTCAACGGGTGGGCATTCCGTTGTCATAAAAACAATCACCACGGCAAAAGTGCCGGGAAAAGAACTTCACACAACGATTCATTCGGAAGCAGAACAATATATTCCCTATGATATTGACGATGTGAATATTGACTATCAGATTCTTGGGGAAAGTGAATTTTCGCTGGATCAGATGAATGTCCTGCTTGTGGCGGTTAAAAAAGATCTGGTTGCAGAGTATATTGATCTGCTTTCCCTGGCAGGTTTAACTCCTAGCATAATTGATGTTGACACCTTTGCCCTGCAAAATATTTATGAAGTCCTGCCGGACTCAGATCCAGAGACGGTTACCTTATTGGTGGATGTCGGGGCTTCAAAAACCTCGTTAAATATTCTAAAAGGAAATATTTCGTTGATGATGCGGGATAATGTTTCCGGCACAGATCAGATTTTAGAGGAGTTGTCGGGTCAGCTTGATATTAGTATTGAAGAAGCTGAAAATATGGTTTCGGCGGGGAATCCCGATCAAAAAGATTCCAAGACCATAGCTGAGATCAGCCAGCACATTGCAAATAGCTGGTGTTCTGAAATTTGTGAAGCGGTTGATACCTTTCAAACCAGCAACAACGAGAAGAAAGTTGAAAAAATTGTCTTAAGCGGAGGCGGTGGGTTTGTGGAAGGATTTTTAGACAGCCTTAAGTCTGAGCTGAATGTGGAGGTTGTTGGCATTAATCCTTTTGAAGGATTGATTCTGGATAAAAAACGATTTCCAGACTCATTTATATCTGGTATCGGGCTCCAGGCACCCATTGCATTGGGCCTAGCATTGAGAAGGATGGATGATAAATGATAAGAATCAATCTTCTGCCCTTTAGGGTTGCCCGTAAAAAAGAAAACATTCGCCGCCAGGTTTCTATCTTCTTTTTGTCCATTGTGATGGTATCCCTACTATTGGCTTGGTATACCCTGGGTATTAACAAAGAAATTATTGAAACCAAGGCCCGAATCGTACAGGTCAAGGCCCAGATTGCGCTGTATAAAGAAAAGGCGGACAGGGTTACTCAGATAAAGAAAAACTTAAAAACGCTTGAGGATAAGTTGAAGATCGTATCTTCCCTTGAAGAAAAACGGATGGAACAGCTTGTCCTTCTGGAGGAATTGTCTGAAAGGGTGGTCCCTGAAAGAATGTGGCTCGAAAGTATGAAAGCTGATTCAGCTCATGTGACCTTAAAGGGCGTGGCCTTTGACAATCCGACCATCGCAGATTTTATGAGGAATCTTGAAATTTCCTCTCTTTTTTCCAACATTGATTTAAAACGATCAAAGGTGCAAAAGTTCAAGGAAGGGATTATGCTCAAATCCTTTGAGCTGTTTTGTACCAAAAAAATCATTGCCCCAAAAGATGGCGGCAAGGATAAAAAAGGGAAATAATGGCCTCGGATACAGAGAAAAATAAACGAGACGAAATCAAGGAAAAAATAGCTTTTCTTTTCGAAAAAATTGGTGGGCTGAGCAAGGTTCAGCGTTTGCTTATCTGTGTTTTGACCATCGCGGTGATGGGGGGCGGTTACTATTATTTTATATTTGCTCCTAAGAATAAGATGTTACAGAGCGTAAAAACTGAGTACAAAACACAAGTTGCGAAATTGGAAACCTTTAAGCGAAAAGCACGCGCATTAAAAGAATTTGAGACAAAAATGGCCAAGGTCCAGGAAGAATTTGATATCGCCATGAAGGCTCTACCGGAGAAAAAAGAGATACCCTCTCTTTTGAGTGGGGTGTCAAAGGCTGGAAGCAATGCCGGTCTTGTGTTTTTGCTTTTTCAGCCCGCCCCGGTTGTCAACAAACAATTTTATAAAGAAATCCCCCTTTCCTTAAAGGTCGAGGGCAATTTTCACCAGATTGCTGATTTTTTTTTCCAGGTGGGTCATTTAAACCGGATCGTCAATATAAACAACATGTCCATGATGAGCGATAAAAAGGATGCAGGTTTGATTCAAATGAATTGCAGTGCGGTAACCTATATGTTTGCAGAGCCAAAAGAAGAAAAAACAAACGGGAAAAAAAAGAAACTCAGAGGAAAGAAAAAAGGATAATTCTGACTGGTATGGTAAACATGATTAGAATATCAATTGTCATTTTAATGATCGCCGTGCTTGGGTTTTTTACTGGGTGTGAAAAACAATCTGAAACAAAGAAACCAGCAAGGGCACCTGTCATCGTTTCTGGTAAAATTTTACCTCCCCCTGGAAAGACAAATGAAAAACTGATCCCCCAGCCAAAGAGTATGGGGCCGGCAAAAACGGGTCAAGCCCAAACCATCCCCAAAAAAAATGCCAAGAAAATAGATATCAAGAAAACAGTTCAGGTCCCGTCTGGAGATGTTACACAGGAATCGCTTAAAAATGAACAGACGATTGTTAATACCCAGCCTGGGAAAGCAGTTATCACAAAAGGGGTTTCCACCTATGATTCAACCGGAAAATTGAATCCTTTTTTACCCTTGATTCAGGAAAAGGAACAAAAGAGTGCTGCCGGGTTGGTGGTGGATGAAAAACCCAAAAGAGTGTTGACCCCCCTTGAGAAAATGGAATTAAGTCAGATAAAACTTGTGGCGGTGATTCTGATGGAAAACAGACAGCTGGCAATGGTGGAAGAAGCTACTGGAAAAGGATATGAAGTTAATATAGGCACCTACATGGGCAAAAATAATGGGCAGGTTTCTAAAATCAATCAAAGCAGTATCGTTGTTAAAGAATATGTGAAAGATTATAAAGGGAAGCTGCAGGCTCGTTTCCAGGAAATTAAATTACAAAAAAAAGAGGGCAGGGAATAATATGCCGGTTTTTCAGTTTGGTAAAAAAAATTATCGGATTACACTGGTTATTGCGGTCTTAACGCTGTTATTTCTGGCCGGGTGCGTGACCGGAAAAACGGGGAACAAAACCGGGAAAATTGCTACACCGGAGACCAGTCAGGCCCAAACGGATAAAATAGCTGACGCCGACTCGTCACCGGAAGGTGTTGTGCCCGGGCAAAGATATATCCATGAAATTGATGTAAAAAAACAAGATAAAAGCATTGAAATACTGATTAAGGGAAATCAAAAACTTAGCTTTACCTCGATTAAGCAGTCCTTTCCCTTTGCCATTTGTGTATATCTTCCAAAAACCGGTATAAATCCAGGTCTTATCCCGGGTGCAATTGAGGACGAAGCCATCGGGGGGCTTAAACTGACCTATGCAGACCTAAATAAGACCACGGCAAAACTTGAAATTCTCTTGAATCAGGATCTTACCTATGTGGTCCAGGAAGAAGGCGAACAGCTGCGGGTGATTTTATCCCCGGAACAGCCCCGGAATAAAGAGGCTGATTCGATTCCTTCCAAAGAAATAATGGCATCTGAGGGAGCTATAGCTGCCCCGGAACAGAAAATGGCCGCGCCCAAAAAATCAATGCCGATGGTTGTGCCGAATACACCAGCCGTAATGACCGGTATTGAGTTTGATACCCTGCCGTCGGGCAGGTCGGATATCCGTGTGGAAACCAGTCACCCGATAAAATATGATACCACCCTGCACAGCGATGAAAAATTATACTTGACCCTTTACAACACAAAAATTTCCGATCGGCACAAGCGCCCACTTTTAACCCGGTATTTTAATTCTGCCGTGGAGAGTATTGAACCAAAAACTGTTAGTACAAAGAACGCCGTTATAGAGATCAATATCAGAGAGCAGGTTCCCTTTCAAATTGTCCAGGATCAAAACTTCATTACAATGGTGTTTGAACCCTCTCATATTGAACCGCCGCCATTTGATAAGGCAAAAATAGATGTTTCCAGTGCAACGATAGAAACCAAGACCACGGCAGTAAAACGTTCTGCAGGCAATGATATTAAAGAAAAGAGTCTGGCAAAACAAAAGACAGAGAGCCGTATACCCGGCGAATCTCTTCCTCTGTATACTGGGGAAAAGATAAAACTGGATTTTTATGATACGGATATCAAAAATGTTTTCAGGATTCTCAGAAGTGTTTCCGGTCTTAATTTTGCCATTGATAAAGATGTCCAGGGGAAAGTAACCATGACCCTGGAAAATCCTGTTCCCTGGGATCAGGTGCTGGACCTTGTACTCAAAATGAATGGTCTTGGGAAAAAAAAGGAAGGCAATGTAATCCGCATTACAACGGTTGCTACCCTGCAAAATGAAGAAAAAATCATTCAGGATACCATTGCTGCCAAAAAGAAATCCCTGGAGCAGAAAAAAAGTTTTGAGCCTTTGGTAACTCAATATATTCCCGTTAATTATGCAAATGCCAAGGAAGATATCCTTCCCATTATTGAAGAACAGGTGCTGTCCAAGGACAGGGGTAAAATAGACGTGGACGAGCGGACCAATATGATTATTCTCACCGATACCCAGGCAAAAATCGACCAGGCCAAGGAAATTATTTACAGACTGGATACGGTAACCCCCCAGATCATGATTGAAGCAAAGGTGGTGGAAGTCACCAAGGCATTTGCCCGGAGCATTGGCGTGTCATGGAATCTGTCCAATGCAGAGGCCGTTGTTTCGACATTTGTGGATGACTTTGCCGTATCGGTAAATGACCCCACAAACACTGGACTTCTCGGAGATTTTTCATTTTTCAGATTGTTTGGGTCTTCGGTGACGGCTTTAAATGCCCAGCTTAAGGCATCTGAAGACCAGGGAGAAGTCAGGATTGTCTCCTCACCGAGAATATTAACGATGGACACAATAGAGGCTACAATTAAGCAGGGTGAGAAAATTTCCTATCAGGAAGAGAGTGAATCCGGCGGTACCACTACCCGTTTCTTGGATGTTGATCTGTCCCTGAAGGTTACGCCTCATGTGAGACAGGATAACCGCATCTCCATGAAAATTGAAATCACCAAAAATGATGTTAACGGGTATAACAATGGGATTCCAACCCTTGCCACCAATGAGGCAATTACAGAGCTCCTGGTCAGTAACAATGATACCATTGTAATCGGTGGTGTTGTCAAAACAACAAATTCCCAGAACAACGACGGTCTCCCCTTTCTTACCGGTATACCGGTCATTGGTTACCTTTTTGGTGTTGACAGCAAAGTGGATAATCGGACTGAGTTGCTGATATTTTTAACCCCGTCAATTGTTCAGCTTGAACAAAAACGGAATGTAAAAAATCAGGAATAGTAGTTAAGAATAACTGCTAAGTATAATAGGGACCGATCAATAGAGTTCAGATTTAATTGAGTTCAGATAATCTGGTTTCCGCGCGCTTGGCAAGCACAGATCTTTCCGGGACCAGCATCAGCACCTTTTGCCATGAGCGTATGGCCTGCTGTTTTAGTCCCTTTTCGTCATAAACTTGTGCCAAATCTGCATGGAAAATGGCAGCATCAGGTGATCTGTCGAGACATTGAAGCAGGTAATCCATTGCCTGGTCCAGCTTGTCTGTCTGAAGATAGGTCTGGACAAGTCCGTGGGAGGCAGCCATAAACCAGGGCTGTTCATCCAGGGCTTTTGTAAAATAAGTTTCGGCCAAATGAAATTTTTTCTTCCGTAAATAGGCCCATCCGATATTTGAAAGGGGATAATGGGGGGTTGGATACACTAGACTATCTAAAACCGTCTTAAATTTTTCTATGGCTATATTCGATTTTCCCTGGCGAAGGTAGGCCGCTCCCAGATTGTTGATGGCTTCAATGTAATCGGGTTTTGTGGACAGTGCTTTTCTAAAGGATAGGACTGCCAGATCATCCCTGTTTTTGCCCATGTAAGCCAGGCCTAGGCTATTTTGCAGATAGGGATCGTTGGGGGTTATTTTTTCCGCTTCAAGCAGTTTGGTCAGTGCAGCGGTATAATCCCCTTGGGTCTGGTAAATATCCCCCTCTTTTTTCATTGCCTGTGCAATTTGAATTTCATTCTGTCGGCTGGCAGAATTGATACAGGATGAAAGGATAAAGCCGAAAAATATTAATACTACCAGTTTTTTTATGGACATGGGACTCCTCAAAGCAACGCTTATTCTTATTGGGTTAGAATCAAGAATTTAATATTTTCCGTTTCAAGAAATGAAATGGCAGCGGTGGTGGGTTTTTGCCGGGTGAACAAGAGTTCTTCCCTATCCTTTTTAGCATAGATTCCCTTGATGGTTTCGACGCGTCCTGTGCTGGTAAAGGAGGGATTTTTCCAGATGGAATACCCAAGGCGGGTAAATAGGGTGAGGATCAATTCCGACATTGTTAATCCAGGGGGAATCGTGAGAATTTGATTCCCTTTTTTCTCTATGTCCTCAAGTGCCAGCCCATAGACATTTCCTTTGTTGATCAGCAGATCCGGTTGGCCGAGCCTGCTAATGCGGCCAAAAGATGCGTTCATTTCAATGGTGCCAATGGTAAATGAAATAATTTTGTCGGGTGTATATGAGGCTTGGGTAATAGATAACAGGGTGGAGATGAATTTGGCTGTATCGACAGGCCTGTCATCAAGGGAGGTTTCGTCCCTTTCTAATTCTTCGGTCCTGGAGATGGCATTTTCAAGTTCCTGTACTTTAATTTGATTCCAATATGCTCGGATATTTTCCACAAGATCCTTTCCCAGGGAACTACCGTTATCCCGGGGAATGATAATGGTTTTCTCTCCGTCTTTTCTCTTAATCAAAGGGGTCTGGGTTAAATCAAGCACCAAATTCGGCTGTGCTCCACGTCCAGGGAAATGCATTTCCCCCTGGTTGATAAGGGTTCCCTGGATCAATTCTGCATACCGTTTAAGTTGGGTCATCTGCAGGGGAGAAATAACCGGTAGGCGGGGAGCTGATGTCTTTTTGACGGGTGCTGGGGGGATGAAATTTCCGTTACTGCCTTGTTTTAAAAAGGATTTAAACCAGGGCTGGGCCAGGATGGATGGGTCAGGTATCACCAGCTGGGTTCCTTGATAAATTAGGTCAATATTTGTAATATTCGGGTTGAGAAGGGAAAATGTTTTTTGGGCCGTTTGGGATATGGCTCCGCCTTTTTCAAGGAATTTTTTGTCTAGAAGCTTTGATAAGGTGTCTCCAGCCTGTATGGTGTGTCTTCGAATATAGGGTTGTAATTCAAATTTTTCCGGAACACTTGAAAATTCAATCACCGGAACCTCTATAATACCAGGCGTCTTTTGTTCATAGTCTTGTGTATCAATTTTTCTTAAGGGAATTAAAATATTAACTCCCGGTGCAATGGCGTCAATATCACTGATGCGGGGATTGATTTTTTTGAAAATGTTTAAAAATCTGGGGAAATCCTTTTTGGAAATTTCCCCTTTTTGTCGGAAGATTTTATAGAGCCAGTCATTCTTTTTAACCTGGTAGGGCTCACATAAAATAGTATCATTTTCATAGGTGAAAACAGAGTATCGCTTGAAAGATGTTTTCACTCCGGCGGCATGGCCATAGCTTGAGAAGAGTATAGCTACCAATAATAATGCCGCGCCGGATATTTTAACCACGAAAGAATCCTTTTTCATATGAAGTAAGGTTATAGATTAAGTTTCTTTACGATTTTTTCTGAAATTTCCTGGACAAAGTGTTGAAATTCTTTTTTTGCCAGCCTTTTTTCCTGGGATGGTACCAGATCCGGGTTGTCAGGTGTTATTAATTCAGGCAGATTTATATATCCGGAATTTGACTGGATCTCATAAGCATCAGGGATTTCTTGTTTAAAATATAGGTCCTGAAACTCTGAAAATTTGATGGCATGGGCCGTGGCATCCAGGATGGCGGTTTCATCGCTTGTAACAATTTTCTTTGCTGCGGCTTTGACAAGTCCGGCCAGGCATTCTCCGCCCTGGGTACAGGTGATATGGCCGTTTCGGTTGGCCGTCAACTGCCAGTCCATGATGGCTTGTTCTTTAACCTGAATAAAAAAGACATTCTGGTGGTGGCTTTCTCGATTGTATTGCCGGGTAATTTCAATGACCCGGGGCATGGAAACAGGATTACCGATCATGGCTGCCTGGGCAACACTGGGACGGGTATTAACGGGTTTAAAGCACCGTTTGTTTTCATCGGGCTCCAGATAGTATTGAAAGACCGGATCGGCATGTTCAGACTGAACACCGATTATTTTGGGGAGATGGCTGATAATCCCGGCTTTGTGAAATTTTAAAAACCCGTTCATGACAGCCGAAATATTGCCGGCATTCCCAATGGGAACCACCACAACCTTATTTGCCATATCCCAGTCAAAATCCTGAGCAATCTCATAGGAATAGGATTCCTGTCCCAATATTCGCCAGGCATTTTTTGAGTTTAAAAGAACTACCGGATAAAGACTGGAAAGATGTTCCACAATTTTCATACAATCATCAAAAACCCCGGGGATTTCAAATACATTGGCCCCGCTGCCCAGGGGTTGGG
>Ga0307987_1000709_pt1 | contig 19575 bp, 16 predicted proteins | sample EllFjometagen181_FD_203157 | JGI IMG/M metagenome (GOLD analysis project Ga0307987, IMG submission 203157) | Marine microbial communities from Ellis Fjord, Antarctic Ocean - #181 | ecosystem: Environmental > Aquatic > Marine > Unclassified | place: Southern Ocean | collected 2014-10-08
AACCTTCGAGAGGCAGAAGAGGGAGGCGATGCTCGGCGTGAACATCGTCAACAGGATGACCGCCCTCGGCATGCCGGAGTCGCGGGCGATCAGAACCTGAGGAAGCGCCGTTGGCAGACGTCTTCGGCTCCGATCCGAGCCGTGCAACAACGCCGGAGTACAGCGATCAGCGGGTGTGGAGCATGGATGCATTCAGCTGGATGCTGGAGCAGGCTCAGGATGTCACGATTCCTCGGCAGTCTATGGAGGAAATTAGTGCAGCGAAAGACCGGCGTTTCCTGTTGATGTACCAAGGTGGATGCGTCGGTATGTCCGGTGCCTGCTCGTGGACCGCAAAACAACTTGAGGAGCGCAAGCTGGCCGGTGATGTCGGATTGGGAAACCTCGGACCTGGCGCGCCTCCGCTGGATCAGGCCTACGCATCCTTTGATGATGCTGCGGAAGCCATCCGAAGCCTCGAAGCCGAGATGCAAGGGCAGAGGACGTCAGAGGCTGAGGCACAGGCAGAAGCGCACCATTTCATCGTACTGATGAGCTTCAACACCGACGATCTGAAGACTGGGGTCTCACCGGCGGAGGCATTTCAAACTGACGGGGCCACGGGCCGGGTCGACATGAGCGCCTACGAAGGACACTATGGAGAGAACGTAAGTGCGCCGCTCTATGACTTCGGCATTTGGGATCCGCAGACGAACACTGTTTGGCACGCCGACCAGGGCGGCTCAGGGCAGGCGTACCAGAGCGCAGTGGAGACCTTCCTGGAGGGCTACGACCGCACGGCGTACCTTGTTGTCGAGTCCCAATGGTTCGACCCGGGCAAGGGTCCCTATTCCCCAGATTCTGCACCCGTCTGGCCAATGGCCACGGACAAGGGAGCACAGAAACGGCAGCGTCGCCGTGACCGCCGGGAGCGTCGCCAGACACGCAAGCAGGATGGGGGGCAGCAATGAAGGTCAGAGACACAGCCCTCCTGCTGTGGCTCCCCATCGCATCATGTCGAGTCTATCGGTCTATGCAGGTGCCCCAGTCGGAGCCTGCGCCTCCCAGTGGTGATTCACGTTCACCCGACTCACGTTCACCTATCGACCTGCTGAAGGCCAACGGTGCCGTTCGAAGCGACGGTGGCCAGCTCACTGGTGAGGCGGGGGAGGAAGTGGCTGTATTGGGCTATGCACGAAACGGGGAACGTGGAGCCGTCATTCAACGCTCTTTGGCCCTCGCGACTTGCGACGCCGTGTCCTACTGGGGAAATGAGGAGGTGGACGAGTGGGTTGTCGCCACAGGTGTGCTCTCAACGGGGGTGGAGTGTAGAGCTGCACCCGACTGGGCTCCTGCCTGTCCCTATTTCACGCTGCGAGACTGTTCTGTAAAGCGTGGGCCACGTGAGCAGGATGTTGCACCTGCCGACTGGGAGAAGCTCCGTGACTGTCGCCTTCTAGGCGCCTCACCGATGCTTGGCCAGCAGCTCGAACTGTTGGGCTCCGTGAAGGTCTACGGGACTGTGAACATACTCGAGACTGGACCGATCAGCTTCATGCTGCGGGGGTGCCCTGTTGTCGAGGACGGTAGCCTTTGGCTCGCCACCGGGACACTCGGGTACCGGCCCGCCTGGGTTCCCACCGAAGCACGAGGCGATTTGACGAGTGTGTCCGGCTGGCTGGGGAACGGATGGTTCACGGTAGAAAACTGCCGCCTCGGTTCCGCACAACCGGAAGGGCTTCTCGGCCCATAGCTGTCATTGTCGCTTACTGATCGTCAGCGGGAGGGGTGGGATTTCTGGACGATTTCAGTGCCCGTCGGTTGCCACATCCACCCTCTCCACGCCGTACTTGTGACGCGCCTCCGGTGTGTTCGGCTCACCCTCCCCCAAGCACCCGATACCCCACCCCCTTCCTGTTCTCGAGCGCCCCCTCCACCCCCTCGGCCCTCAAGGCCTGGTTCAGTCGCAGGATCGCGTTCCTGGTCGAGTGGATCGAGGGGATCTCCAGGGGCTCCATCAGCTCATCCGCTGGCACGTAGCGCTCTTTGTTCTTCCAGAAGTACTCGAAGACCTGCCAGGGCCTGCCCCGCAGGGGCACCACCCGCGTGCCGTTGGTGGCCCCCCCCTCGACACGCTCCTTGACGTTCAGCCCGCCAGGCTGGCAGGCTGTCTGTACACGCGGGTCCCCGCCTGGACACCTCGAGGGCTGTTTGTCGTTCTTATCCCCGGTCGGTGTGTCCGAGTCCCTCAACGACCTCGCCCGTGAAGACGTCGGGAGGCTCGTGCGATGAGCCTCTCTTCACGTACACCGAGCCACCTGCTCCTGCCGCTGCTGCTGGTCGTTTCGGGTTGCGGGTCCTGCGGAGAGCTCGACGACACGGCCCCATCCGATACCGTGATCCCGGAGGTGGAACCGGTCCGGGCAGGCCTGGAGCACGCCGATGCACGCATCGGTGGCCAGCAGGAGGAGGGAGCACTGGGCACGCTCGTCGCGCCTGCGGGGAGCGCTCTGGGTGATGGCCGCCCAGCCTTGATTATCACCGAGGCTGGCCTCACCGACTCCACCCCCGCCATGGCCTACATCGTCCCCGGGGACATCCGGGGCCAGGTCTCCATCAACGTGGCCGTAGCCAGCGTCGCCTCGGAGCACTGGGACGACGCGTTCGAGGCCGTGTCGCCCTGGACGGGCGACGCTGACGGCGACGGCGTGGACGACCTGCTCATCGGCATCCCGAACCGCTACGACTACGACGAGGGCTGCTACCGGGGTGTTGCCTACATCATCTCCGGCCCGCTCTCGGGAGCGTACGAGGTCGCGGATGCCGCGGTGAGCCTCGTGAGCGAAGCGTCCAACGGTCGGGCCGGCAGCGCGGTGGGCTTCGTGGGAGACCTGAACGGCGATAGCCTCGACGACATCACTGTCAGTGACCCCTACTACTCTGGGAGCTTCGAGGGAGCGGGCGCCGTCTACATCCTGCACGGCCCGGTCACGGCCCCTGGGGATCTCTCAGTGGCGAATGTCAGGATTGAGGGCGAGAGCGAGGGTCAACACGCCACCGGTGGCACGGGGATCGGCGATGCGAACGGAGACGGATACGCCGACATTCTGGTGAAGACCGACGGCAACCGTCTGCACCTCTTCCATGGGCCCATCACTTCGTCAGTGCCACTGGCCTCCGCCGCTGCAACCATCGACGTAGCCAGCAACTCTGTAGAGTCGAGTGCGGGTGACGTGGACGGCGATGGAGCGGATGACATCCTTGTCGGTGCGCCGGATTCATGCCACTGCTGCGACTGCGAATATGCAGATAGGGCTGACTATGTGGGCGCGGCCTATGTCCTCTCGGGCAGAATCGAAGGGGGTTACACCGCCGATGATGCGCTCGTCTTCGTTGAAAGCACCGTGGAACGAATGTTCTTCGGGAATGACGTAACATCGGTCGGTGATGTCAATGGCGACGGGCAGTCGGATATCGTGGTAGGTTCGGCTCCCTACTGGGGATACTACGAGACTCTGCCTCAGCGTGGGTCCTCCTGGCTCTTTCTGGGGCCGCTCTCGGGAAGTATCGACATGTACTTTGATGTCGACATTGAGTACGTAGGTGAGGGGGATCACGACTGGGCGGGTTCGGCGGTGGCGGGACTCGGCGACCTGAACGGGGACGGCCTCTCCGACCTGGCCATCGGGGCACCGCTGGCCGATATCGGTGCCACCGACTCCGGCGCCGTCTACCTGGTGCTCGGCCGAGAGGACATCGTGGAGTACTACGGGGCGCTGGAGTAGGTGGGCAGCGACGGTGACAGGTGACGTGGTACGTCTACGATCTTAAATTGCAGGGATGACTTGGCTACAGAACTCGACCGCTTCCAGATGGTTTCACCTGAGCTTCTGGACAGGCCTTCTACCCAAGGGAGGATTGGGATCACTGGGCAGTGAGCCGATGAAGAGTCATAGACCGAACCCCTGTTCTTCTACTCCAGCTTCCTCAACCCCATTGTCACCGCCGCCCTCGACACGTCATCCCACCTGGCCACCTCAGCCTTCGCCATCCCCCCAGCCACCATCTCCGCCCACCGCGCCCACCGCTCCGGTCCGGTTTCACGCTTGGGCTTCGGCGCCTCTTCTTCGGACAGGCTACATTGCCCTCCCCGGGGATAAACAGCCTTCCCCACCCATGTTCCCCCTGCCGACAAGCCCGGGGAGCCATTCTGGACTCGAACCCCGCCACAGTGTTTGACACCATGATGCGGCGAACCGGGTGAGCGACGACGACATCGACCGGCCAGCCATAAATGGGGGGCAAGCCGCTCAACCCGCCGGAGATGCTTCATACACACCCCAGAAGGCGAAGGGCGAGGCGAGAGGCCCGGGGACGGCCCAGGCCATGGTGAACTGGCCCAGTAGCCCCCTGGTGCTACCGGACGGCCCTCGAGAGCATACTTCGGTGGACGACGCCCCCATTTCCCGCCCATTCGTACGCGGACAATTCGAGACAGGGGGACTAATCGGACGGCTCGTCCATCATGTCGGGCTTCCAGATCATCCAGCCGCGCTGCTTCATGGTCATCAGGAAAATGGCCAGGCGCTTGGAGTCGGGGTCGTAGTCGGAGCCGAAGCGCTCGTTCAGGGCTGCAGCGATCTGACGCACCGAGTGTTCGCCGTCGCACAGGGACCAGACCAGGCTCCCCACCTCGTCCAAAGCCACGTGGTTGTGGCCGGGCTCGAGCCCCTTGGACAAGAGATTGTCGAGCCAGCTATCCTTGCGGCGTGACTCGGTGATCTTGACTTTGCCGTCATCGGCCAGCTCGGAATCGATGGTCCGCACGGGGATCAGCGGAGCGAGGTCTTCGGTCTTGAGGCCCATGGCTGCCTGCTATGCTTCGAGGTTCTCGACCCAGGCCACCAGGGTGCGCAGCATGGCTCCGGTGCCACCCTTGCCGTAGTAGCGCTCGGGCTTGTCCAGGAAGGCGGGCCCGGCAATGTCCAGATGGGCCCAGCGAGGGCCGTCCACGAAGCGGGACAGGAAGGCCGCGGCGATGCTCGCGCCGCCCCAGCGCCCACCCATGTGGTTGGTGTCGGCCCACTCGACCTTCAGGGCCTCGCGGAAGTGGTCGGCCAGCGGGAGGCGCCACAGCCCGTCGCCAGCAGCATCGGCGGAAGCCATCAGCTCGGCGGCGAGATCATCGGACTCTGTGAACAGGCCAGTGTAGCGGCTGCCCAGGGCCACGACGCAAGCACCGGTCAGGGTGGCCAGATCCAGGCAGTGATCGACCTCCAGCTTGCTGGCGTAGACCAGGCAGTCGGCCAACACCAGGCGGCCTTCTGCGTCGGTGTTGTGCACCTCGACGGTGGTCCCGTCGTACATAGTGAGCACGTCGCCGAGCTTGTAGGAGTCGGCGCCGTTCATGTTTTCGGCGGCGCCAAAGATGCCGTGCACTTCGATGGGCAGGCCCAGGCGATCGATGGCCTGCATGGCCCCGACCACCGTGGCGGCGCCCGCCATGTCGCAGCGCATGGTCTGCTGGCTGTCGCTGGGCTTGAGGGACATGCCTCCCGAGTCGTAGGTGACGCCCTTGCCCACCAGCGCGACACTGATCTCGGAGCCGCCGGCCGGGCGGTAGTGCATGTGTACGAAGCAGGGCTTGTGGATGCTGCCGCGACCCACGGCATGGAGCCCGCCCATGCCCTCGGCCAGGATCTTCTGGTCGTCCCAGACCGTGACGGTCATGGAGTCGCTGGCCAGGGACACGGCGAAGGCCGCGAAGGTCTCGGGGTACAGCACGTTGGCGGGCTCGTTGACGAGATCCCGCACCACCGCCTGGGCGTCGGCGACGATGGCGGCCCGCTGGCTGGAGCCGGCGTCGCCCCCAGCGAGGGTGAGGGTGCTGCAGGCGGCCTTGCGCTTGGACTCGGACTTGTGGCGGTCGAACTGGTAGTTGCCGGCAGTGAAGCCGACCACGGCCAGGGAGGCGAGCTCGGCGGTGGACGCCGCGGACAGATCCAGGATCACGCTCTGGGCGCCTTTCTTGCGCGCGGCCATGCCCACGACACCAGCGGCGCCGCGGATCTGATCGGGTTCGCCTGCACCGAGGCCCACCAGGATGAGCTGGGGAGCGCCGAGCTTGCCCAGGGTGGGGAGCGCCAGGGTGGCCTCGGCCTTGGCCTCGAACTTCTCGGCGGCCAGCAGGTCCACCAGTCCTGGACCCATGCGGTCGACGAGGGCCTGGGGCAAGACGGGGGGCACACCTTCGAGCAGGCCCACGGCGAGGATGTCCGCCGCGGTGTCCACAGAGGCATCGGTCAGGGGGATGAGGTCCATGGCTGGATCAGCTCCGCAGCAGGAAGAGGACGATGAGAAGGACGATGGCGATGACGGCGGCTCCGGCCATGAACAGGGCCCAGGCGTCGCCGCGAACCATGTTGACGAGCTCGAGCCAGGCTGGCTTGGGGCTGAACTCGTCGAGCTCGTCGGGCTCGTCGCCCAGCTCGGTGATGTCGTCGCCCATGTCGTTGCCCAGTGGCAGATCGGCCCAGGAACCGCTGGCGCTGGGAGGCGCGGGGGCTGGCTCGGGCGTGGGTTTGGGCGGGGAAGTGGCCGGGATGGACACACGCGGAGTGACCTGCGGCACGGAGACCTTGGGTACCAGCACCGTAGGCGCGGGCTCGGCGGGTAGTTCCTCGATAGGCACCGCGGTGTCGCCGCTGGAGGCGGGCACGGTGTCGCCGCTGAAGCTGAAGGTGCTGCCCCGGGTGGCGCGCGTACGAAGCTCGCTCTCGTCGGTAGGCTGCACGGGGATGCTGGGCGCTGCGGTGACGCTGCGAGGCTTCGGCGTGGGCTTGGGAGCGGCGGGACGCACTGTGGCCACCACCGGCTTGGCCGGGCGCTGCTTCACGGTAGGGCGAGAGGGCGCCGTGGGGGTGGCGAGCTGGGGGGGCGGCGCGGGCGCGGGAGGCGGCGGCTGGTGGGGCGCCGCAGCACGCAGGCGCGGTTCGCCCAGCGGGATGTCCATGGGCACCGCGGCCATGGGCTCGGTGACGGTGCGGGGCTCGCGTACCCGTTGTTCGAGGCTCAAGGGGCCCGGCGGAGGCTTCTCGGGGGGCGGGATGTAGCCGTGGGCGGCCCGCACCTCGAACTCACACTCTTTGGTGGTGGGTTCCTGGCCGGAGTCGCGGATCGCGAAGGCGGCGCGCAGGCGGTAGTCGCCCGGAGGAATCTCGCCCAGCTCGAACTGGAAGCGGAAGCGACCGGATGGGTGACGGTTGACGTCGTAGGTGCTGGGGAGCTCGCGCACCCGCTCGTCGTTGTCGCGGCCGAACACCGCGATGCCGCAGGCGATCTCTTTGTGCTTTTCGACGCCGGGGCTACACCCCACCGAGATGCTGAAGCGCACTTGTTCTTCGGTGGTGAAGTGGGTGGTGTTGGCAGGGCGATCCAGCAGCACGCGGCCCACGGTGTCGACCTCGGGGCGCACCAAGGAGCGCAGCTCGAGCAGCCGGGGCAGCAGGCCCTCGACGCGCTCGAAGCGATAGGGCGGCGACGGGCTGGCCTTGGCAGAGATGGCCCGAGAGATGGTGGTGGACAGGCGATCCGCCAGGCGGGCATGGAAGCGAGGGTTGCTGTCTTCTTGTTTGACCCGTGCGTGCAGCCGATCCTTGATGGCCACCATCGCGGCCTTGTCCGGTCCGGAAGTGGGCAGAAGTCCAGCCTCGGAGCCCTGGACGGCGCGCCAGAGCAGCAAGCCCAAGGCGTAGGTGTCGCACACCGTGGAGAACGGGGGCGAGCCCGTGGAGCGCGCCACTTCGGGGGGCAGATAGGGCTGGATGTCTGGAGAGGCCGCCAGCAGTTGCTGCAGGGAACGACGCGCGGTGGGAGTGATGAGGTCCGAGAGGTGGACCTCTCCCTGGTCATCAATGAGGATGTTGCCCGGCCGCAGGGCCCCGTGGACACCGGATCCCTCACGGAGCTGCTGACACAGCTTCGCGGCCTGGATCAGGAGGTCCAGGGTGTCGAGGAAGGTGCAACCCGACTGCAGCCGCAGCTCGAGGTTGGTGGGAAAGCGCTCGAGCAGCAGCACCGGGCGGCCGTCTTCCAGCTGGAAGTGATCCACCAGGCGGGGCAGGAAGTCGTACTGGCCCCCGCTGAGCAGCTCGGCTTGTTCCTCGAGGATACGGCGGCATGCCTGCTCGAGCTGGTCGGGATCAGCGCCTCGAGCGAGCTCGGCGGCGCTGAGAGGACACTTGAGGACGTAGTCCCCATCGTCATCCACGAGCTGGACTCGCCAGGTCTTGCCCCAGAGGCCCCGTCCCAGCAGAAGCCCGACCTTGTAGCTGCGCTCCTTCGGAACGCAGAAGGTGTCACCAGTCTTCATGTCTCAGCCCGGCAGGGAGGTGGTGGGAAGGCTGTAGAACCGGCCCGTCCCGTCCGGACGGAATAGCCTGTTGAGGCCTCATTGACCCGTCCTGGGAGCACCCTGGTGCCTCGAGATCCCCGCAGCTTCCACCGCCAGGGCAACCCGGCCTATCGCCTGCTCCGGGGGCTCCACGATCCGCTGGTGCGCCGCTTCGAGCGCGCCACCGCCAACCCCGAGCGCGCCCAACGCAAGCTGCTGGCGTCCATCCTCCGCGGAGTGCGCGGGACCGCCTTCGCTCGTGACCACGGCCTCGACGGCGTGCGCAGCCTCGAGGCCTTCCGTGAGCGGCTGCCCCCGGCGGGCTACGGGCGGGTCGAGCCTTACATCCAGCGGCTCGCCGCGGGACAGCGCCATCAGCTCACCCGTCAGCCCGTGACCCACCTGCTCGAGACCAGCGGCACCACCGGCCCCGCAAAGTGGATCCCGGTCACGTCGTCCTGGGCCAAGGGGGTCAGCGATGCCCAGACCCTGTGGGTACTCGGGCTGATCCGAGAGCACGCCGCCCTGGCCGAGGGCGCAGCCCTGACCCTGGTCTCGCCGGCGATCAAGGGCCGCAGCTCCGGAGGCATTCCCTACGGCGCCAACACGGGGCGAATGCACCTCGCCCAGCCCTGGTGGGTCCGTCGGCGCTATCCCGTGCCCTACGAGGCCTACTGCCTGCCCGATCCCGAGCTGAGGCTGTACGCCGTGCTGCGCTTCGCACTCCAGGCCGACGTGCGCTCCATCACCACGGCCAACCCCACCACCGTGCTGCTCATCGCCCGCAAGCTGCGTGAGCACGCGGAAGCTCTGGCGGCGGATCTCGAAGGAGGAACCCTGGCCCACGGGCCGGCCACCGCGCTCTCCCCCACCCTGCGAGGCCCCCTCGAGGCCCAGCTACGAAAGATGCCCGCGCCCCAGGACTGGAGCCCAGCAAGCCTGTGGGGGCTGCGGGTGATCAACTGCTGGAAGGGTGGTCTGGCGCACTGGTTCCTGCCCCGTCTGTCCCCGGCGCTGGGGGCCTGCGTGCCGGTGCGCGAGGTGGGGATCTCCGCCTCGGAGAACTTCATGGCCATCCCCCTGGACGGCACCGAAGACGACTGCGTGGCCTGGCCGCTGGGGGAGCTGATGGAGTTCGTGGCCGACGACGGCAGTGTCCACGGCCTGTGGGAGCTGGATCGAGGCGCCGAGTACCGCGTGGTCATCTCCGGCCGCCATGGCTTGCTGCGCTACGACATGGGCGATGTGGTGCGGGTCGTGGGGCGCTACCAGCAGACCCCCACCCTGGTGTTCGTGCGCCGCCACGGCAACCAGCTCAGCGCCACCGGCGAGAAGCTCACCGAGACCCAGCTGCTGTCCGCCATGGAATCACCGGCCCGCGCCTTGGCCGTCGCGGGCGCTCCGTTCACCCTGCGGCTGGTGCTCGCGGATACGCCCTGGTACGAGCTGGCCATCGAGGCCCAGGATCTCGACCCCACAGCGCTGGCCGAGCGCCTGGACCAGCAGCTGTCCAGGGCCAACATCGAGTACGCATCCAAGCGCCGCTCGGGTCGGCTCGGACCGGTGGGCGTGCGGATACTACCCCCCGGCAGCTACGCCTGGCTGCGGCGGCTGGCGGTGGCCTCGGGCACCCCCGAGGGCCAGTACAAGCACCCCTCCATGGCGCTGGACGCCGAGAGCTGGGATCGGCTGATGCGCGCGGCGGGAGATCAGGCCGGGGTGCCGTAGGCGTAGTCCAGGGTGCCCACCAGGGTGAAGTGCACGTCGTCGTCGGTGGAGGGCGTGAGATCGCGACCCGAGCCGTGGCACTGCAGCTCGAGCAAGCCTTGCAACTTCCGGACCTGGCTCCAGTCGTCCAGGATCTCGCCTGCCAGGTGGAGCTTGGACACCTCGAGGGTACCGATGCAGGGGACGGGCTCCCAGGGCTCATCCGTCGCGCCCAGGTAGTGTTCCTGGTAGCGCGCGATCAGGCCTTGCTCGCCGGTACCGATGCGAAACGGCGTGGGGTGGGCCACCATGGCCGAGGGGGTGAGGCCCAGCACGAGATGAGCGTCGATAGGGGCATCCTTCCAGGGGAAGCTCCCCCCGCGCAGCCGGCCTTGTCCCTTCAGTGCGATGCGACCGCCCGGTGCCTCGCCGCCGGGTTCCGGCAGCAGGCTTAGGTCCAAGTGGTGGGGCGTGCGATCGTTCAGCCGCACCACCAAGTTGGCCACCAGGTGCTGCTGATCCTGGCGGGCGCGATGCACCATGGCCTGGAAAAGGTAGAGCCCGGGCACCGCCGCCAGGAAGAAGCCCAGCACGACCAGCAGTGCGGATGATGAGAGGTGACGGGTCGCGGCCATGCGGACCCCTTCTAAGCACGCTAGAGGCTACCGTGCGACGGTCCCGACATCAAGGGCTCGTTCACCACCGGAGGTTCCTTGTACACGCTCCTCGCTTGGCTGCTCAGGGGTCTGCTCGTCCTGGTGGTGCTCAACTGGGTCGGCCTGGCGGCACGCACGTGGAAAGGACGGCGCAACAAGCGCTTCCACCTCTACCCCGAAGACGAGCCCCTTCCGGCGCCAGCGCCTGGCGTCTCGGTGGTCATTCCCGCCCGGGACGAGGTGCACAACATCGGCCGCTGTCTCGACGCAGTGCTGGCCCAGGATCACCCCGACCTGCAGGTCGTGGTGCTGGACGATGGCTCCACCGACGGCACCACCGAGCTGCTGGCCAGGTTCCAGGACGATCCCCGTCTCACCGTAGTCCAGGGCCAGGGCGATCCTCCCGACGGCTGGTTCGGCAAGCCCTGGGCCGTGGAGCGCGCCCAGCGCCACGCCACCATGCCTTGGCTGCTGTTCATCGACGCCGACGTCCGCCTGCATCCTCACGCTGTGTCCCGCACCCTGGCCTACGCCGTGCGCAATGAGCTGGGTATGCTCTCGGGCTTCGGCACCCTCGAGACCGGCGGCTTCTGGGAGCGTGTGCTCCAGCCGGTGGTGGGCGGCCTCATCGTGGCTGGCAATGACACCAACGAGGTCAACGATCCCGAGCGCCGGGACAAGGCCATGGCCAACGGCCAGTTCATCCTCTTCGAGCGCGGCGCCTACGAAGGCATCGGTGGGCACGGCTCCATCCGCAACGACGTGCTCGATGACGTGGGCTTGGCGCGGGTGGCCAAAGGCGCGGGCGTGCCCTTCCACATGACCTTCATGCGCCCCTTGTTCTCCTGCCGCATGTACAACGGGCTGGGTGAGATCTGGAGTGGCTGGCGCAAGAACCTCTTCGCCGGAATGCACTACTCCTGGGGAGTGGTGTTCGCGGTGATCACCTACCTGTTCATCAGCAACCTGCTGCCCTGGCTGCTGCTGCCCTTCGCCGCCACGGGTCTGCTGGGCGCTGAGTGGCTCGCCTGGTCCCTGGGCCTGATCCTGCTGATGCAAGCGGTCCGCTACTACCTGGACCGGGTCTTCGCGCACCCGCCCGCCTACGGCGCCACTCAGGCGCTGGGGGTGGGGATGGTCATCCTGCTCATCCTGGACTCGGCCTGGAGCAGCACCCGCGGTCGCGTGGCCTGGAAGGGCCGCAACGTGAACGTCGCGAGAGCGCCAGAGCGGAACGACGCCGACTAGTCGAACAGGAACTGCACCACGTCGAACGCGAGGGGGAGGTCCTTGTTGGTGAACACGTGGGCCGAGGCGCCCACTTCTTCGACCACGAAGCTGTCGCCATCGATGACGGCTTGGGCCTCGACCAGGTCCACCAGGCCTTCGATGGCGCCGCCAGGCACCACGGGGTCGTAGCTGGACCACACCACCATGGTGCGCGGATTGTGGGTCAGGCCGGCGCTCAGGTAGGACTCCATCGAGTAGGTGGAGATGTCCTCGACCTGGTCGTCGAAGATGCGTTCGAGGCCGGTGATGGTGTCGGCGAACTGCGACGGCTGCTCGTAGTACCAGCCCATGTCGTCGGGGGTGGAGTCCAGGATCACCGACTCGATCTGGACGTCGGCGTAGGAGACGTCGGTGAGCAACCACAGCAGCTCGGAGACCGCGCGGCCGCCGTCACCCAGGCCGGCGAGGGCGATGTGATCGGTGTCGATCTGCAGCGGCAGGCCCACGTTGTGGCCCGTGGCGAAGCTCTCGTCGGTGGCCACGCGATACATCCACGACGCCAGGGCCAGGCCGTCGCGGTAGAAGCGCTCGGTGGTGTAGTCGTTCTCTTGGCGGCCGCCCGAGTGGTTGTGCCACAGGTCGCCCCAGCAGTTGGCCGGCAGCAGCACCATGACACCGTCCTGGGCCAGTGCGGTGACCAAGGCGCCGGTGTGAGACTCGGAGGGGTCGATGGTCTCACCCCACATGCCGAGCATGGAGAAGACGCGCGTCTGGGCCCAGGGACGGTTGAGGCGGTCTTCGGGCGCGAAGTGGGTACCCGCGAGGTAGTTGTCCTGGGCGGGGTTCTTCACGTAGTCGAAGGCGCCCGAATGGAACACGATGGCAGCGGGCACCGGAGTGGTGATGGTGCTGTCGTAGACCGCGTAGAAGGTCGCGGCTTCGCCGTCGGGACACTCGAGGGGCGGCGAGGGCTCGAAGGTCTGAACCACCAAGTGCTCGTTGACGACGTGCAGATTGTCCAGCGGGACCACGTCGTAAGAGATGATGGTGTCGTCGAGCTTCCAGCAGCCCGTGAGCAAGGCGAACAGCGTGATGGCAGAGGTTCTCATCTTCGCGCTCCCAGGGGTCAGCAGAGCACTATACCCGTTCAGGGCGGCGGTCCAGGGTCCAGGCTCACCAGCCGGCGTGCCCATCAGCCCTCGAGGGGCATGACACAGCGGAATCCCACTGGCCCTCGCTCGGGGTCGGCAGACAGTCCGAAGCCCGGGTCTCGCTCGTCGGCACCACCCGCGATGGTGCCGTCGTCGAGCCACTGCCACAGCCAGGCGCCCAGCTCGAAGTGGCCGAATGGACCCGGAGGATGGGCGCCTACGGACGGGAGCTGATCGAAGCGCGGCCGCCCGACGCGGCCCAGGCTGGGCACGGGTCGGTGGCCCCACGGGTAGGGTTCGTCGCCCCACGCTGCGGAGAACTCCGCAGAGCTGGGCAGCCGAGCTCCCATGGCCTGTGCGTAGGCCGCGGCTTGTTCGTGGCTGACCCCGGTCACGGGGCACAGGGCGTCGACCCGGTCAGGGAGCACGTCTTCCATGACCCGGAGCCAGGCGTCCCAGGTGACCGGGTAGATGTCCATGTACGCCAGCACGGGGCGCTCCTCGTGCGTGCGCCCCGAAGGCGCCAGCGCCATCAGCGGGTGCTGGCCGTCGGGGTTGACCCAGCCCACCCATTCTTGGGGGGGGAGCGCCGCGAGGGACTCGGGCCGCTGGATGCGCAGGGACACCTCGCCTCGTGCGACGTTGCCGCGGCCGTCCACCCGGGCGCGAGCCGTGAGCACCCGGTAGGTGGCCTCGCGGGGGGTGAGGTTGGCGGTGGCGAGCGCCCGACTGATGGCATGCCGAATGCTGACGCCTGTGGCTTGAGTGGTGGACAACGAGCCTCCGTGTTCAGGACACGTCGCGGAAGTTTCATTATCCACGCGCAGAGCAGTCCCGCCCAGGTCTGCGTGCCACAACGCGTATTCCCCCCGACAACCTTACGATTGTAAGGACTTGTCCCCGAGCCCGAGGCGGGCATAGCGGGGCGACGGGGCGATGGGGCCCACAGCGAACCTGCGGCGGTCGCGACGGCGGGATATTCCGCAGCGCTACCCTCCCGAACCCCGCGCGCACGAGGAAGACCATGTCCAACGCCATCCTCCGCACCCTTCCCTTGCTGTTGGCCGGCCTCACGCTCGGTGCTTGCGAGGGCGAGCCCCCTCCCCCGCCCCCTGTGGATCACTGCCCCCACATCGGCATCGACACCATGGAAGGCGACTGGCTCAAAGTCCAGGGCAGCAAGGCCGACCACCGCAGCCGCTTCCGCATCACGGGCACCCCCGGTGACTACGATGCCACGCTCATCGCCGGGTTCTGGACCAAGATCCCCATGGAAGGCAGCAAGCGGGACACCGACTACGTCTTCGAGGAGGTCCTCCAGGGTAAGGCGTTGGACGAGTACCGCACGGGCTACCGCACCCGGTACCGGATGTATGTCGAGCCCACCAAGAAGAGCTGCTCCCAGCGGGTGGTGATCGCCACGGTCGAGCTGAACGACGAAGGCAAGGAAAAGGAAAAGCCCCGCGGCCATGGCTTCGAGGAGTTCCTGCAAGACCCCGGCCAGGTGCCCTTCACCTACCAGCGCCCCGACGGCTTCCTGTTCCTCCACAAAGCCGCCTCCAATCGCTCCGTGGCCGAAGCCCAGCTTCAGGAGTTCGAGGGCTACCCCAAGCCCGAGACCCAGCTGAACGAAGCCATCCCTGTGGGCGTATTCACCAGCGCCAGCGCCGACGGTCCCGACAGCTGCAGCTACACCTTCGACCTGTACTTCGACGACAAGCCCTACAAGGGTCGCCGGGACAACCCCAGCGAAGCCGCGGGCAAGAACCTGGCCGCGGGCAAGGTCGCCAAGGGCTACCGCCACTGGTTCGTGCCCGCCTGGTACGCCCCCTATGGTGGCAACCATCACTTCGAGATGTACCGCTACAAGAGCTGCGGTGGTGAGCGTGAGCTCATCGGTATCAACGATCTCGAGGCGGTCCTGCACTGATGATCTCTCGCTGGCTTCTCGTCGATAACATCGAGTCCATCGAACCTGGCGTCCGCGCCCAGGGCAGCAAGCGCTTCGACCCCTCCGAGCGCTTCTTCGAGGACCACTTCCCCGGCTTCCCCGTGGTGCCGGGGGTGATCCTGCTCGAGGCCCTGGCACAGCTCTCCGGCAAGCTCATCGGCTACACCGTGCGTCTCGAGCGGGGCGACTGGCCCTTCCCGATCCTCAGCATGATGAACGGGGTCAAGTTCCGCCGGTTCGTTCGCCCCGACGAGGTCGTCACCCTCGAAGCCCGCGTCGAGGCCCTGCGCGACGAGATGGCCGCGGTGAAGGTCCGCGCCAAGGTGGGCAAGCGCGTGGTCACCCAGGCCGAGCAGATCTTCGTCTTCAACGCGGTCCCCCTCGAGGACCCGGCGGAGCTCCAGCGCCTCGAGCGAATCGAGTTCGGCTACCTGGTCAAGCTCTGGCCCGACTGTCCCGATCACCCCTGGGTTCAGGGTACGCCCTGACGGCTGGGAGCATCCATGGCCGCTGAACGCAGCCTCTCGAACCGCGACGACAGTCAGCGCATTGTGGTCACTGGCATGGGGGCCATCAGCTCCCTCGGCCACGACCTGCCCAGCACCTGGGCCGCGCTGGTGGAGTCAGCCAACGGTATTCGCACCATCGAGCGCTTCGATCCCACGGGCTTCCCCGTGACCTTCGGTGCCGAGGTGAGCATCGAGCACGCCGGGCCCGACCTCAAGGGTTCCCTGGCCATGCGCGCGGCCTCCGAAGCCCTGCGTCAGTCGGGGCTCGAAGGCAGCCCCCGCGTGGGCGTGTTCCTGGGCAGCGAAGCCGATCGCCCTCCCCTGCCCCTGGTGGCCACGCGAATGCACCGGGGCCAGACCCCGACCGCCGACGAGATGGCTGCCAGCGCCCCCTGGGCCCCCACCCGATCCCTCGCCCGTCGCCTCGGCGCCGCCGGCCATCAGGGCACGGTCTCCACCGCCTGCACCAGCTCGGCCCAGGCCATCGGCGAGGCCATGCTCCGCATTCGCCGCGGTGAGCTGGACGCCGCGCTGGCCGGTGGGGTCGACATCCTCGTGGACCCGCTGATGGTCACCGGCTTCGCCATCCTCGGCGCGCTGTCCACGCGCAACGACGACCCCGGCGCCGCCTGCCGCCCCTTCGACATCGACCGCGATGGCTTCGTGCTGGCCGATGGCGCCGCCATGCTGGCCCTCGAGTCCCTGGCCCACGCCCGCAAGCGTGGCGCCCCTGTGCTCGGAGAGCTGCTGGGCTACGGCTGCTCGCTGAACGCTTGGCGCATCACCGACGCCCCCCCGGACGGACGCGGCGCGGCCTTGGCCATGAACGCCGCTTTGCGCGACGCAGGCCTCTCCGCCAGCGCCATCGACTATGTCAACGCCCACGGCACCTCCACACCCCAGAACGACGTCAGCGAGGCGCGCGCTCTGCAGACCGTGCTGGGCTCATCGGTGGACCACGCCTGGGTCAGCAGCACCAAGAGTATGACCGGCCACACGGTGGCCGCCTGCGGCGCCCTCGAGCTGCTGTTCTGCCTCCTCGCGGTGCGCGATGACGTGGCCCCGGCCACCCGAAACCTGGACAACCCCGACCCCGACTGCGCCCTGCGCCACGTGGCGCACCACTCGGTGCGTTCCCCCATCCGGTTCGCCCTGTCCAACGCCTTCGGCTTCGGCGGAAACAACGCCTCCATCCTCGTGGGAGGCGCTCCGTGAGCGTTGTGATCTCGGGAGTGGGCCTGGTCACACCCCTGGCCTGCTCTCCTTCGGAGCTCACCGACGCCCTGGTTCAACCGCACAGCGCACTTCAGCCCAGCGACGAGCTGGCCCAGCTGCCCAGCGACCTCGCCGGCCGCGTGGGCCGTGTGGATCTGAAGCCCTGGTTGATCCGGCGCAAGGACCGCAAGCTCCTGTCCCGCGCCGCCCAGCTCGCGCTCCCGGCCGCAGGGACCGCGCTGGGAACCTGGGCGGGGGATCGCGAAGAGCTGGGCTTGTTCATGGGCGTGGGCCGGGAGCCACCCGACACCGGCGCCTCCGAGCCCTCTCTGGCCGCCTCCCAGCGTGATGGAAAGCTGGACGCAGAAGCCCTCTCCACCCGCGGACGCGAGCTGTACCCGCCGCTGCTCCCGCTGCTCACTCTTCCCAACCTGGTCCTCTCCCACATCAGCATCAACCTGGGCATCCGGGGCTGGAACGGCACTGTCGCAGGCGAAGCCGCGGCGGGGCTGGGCGCCCTGGTGGAGGGCTACCACGCCGTCGCCGAAGGCCGCTGCCCTGCGGCCCTGGTGGGTGGGGCCGACAGCCGGGTGGACTTCGGATCCGCCCGTGACCTGTACCGCCTGGGCCGCGCAAGCCCCCAGCGCCCTCCCGCTGAAGGCGCTGTGTTCATGATGCTCGAGTCCAGCGAAACGGCCATGAACACCCTGGCCGTCATCGAACCCTCGAGTCGGCGGCGCTCCAGCGGCGCCATCCCCAGGCCGCACTGGTCGCTCACCGGCGATCTCGGCGCCGCCGACGGTCTGTTCGACCTGCTGTGCGCTCTGCTGTCGCAGCGCTGGGGCGAGCATCGTTCCAGCGACGACGAGGGTGCCGAGATCGGGGTGTGGCTTCACTCACCCCCCACACCACCATCGTGATAGCCTCACAGCTGTCCTGACAAGGGGTCGAGAGCGTTGACGCGAGAGAGCAACCGCCGCTTCCACTTCCTGCGCGAGATCGCATCGGGCACGTTCGGCAGCGTCTACCTGGCAAAAGAGAGCCACTCCGACGGCTTCTCGCGCTTGGTCGCCATCAAGCTGCTGCACCGCCGCTGGTCCGAGAGCGAAGAGGTCACCCGACGCATCCGCGACGAGGCCCGTCTGCTGGGCTGGCTGAGGCACCGCAACATCGTCGACGTCGTGGATCTCACCGCCATCGACGGCCGCACCGCTGTCATCATGGAGTACCTCGAGGCGGCGGATCTCAAGCACATCGCCGACCACCTCCGCGAGCACGGTGGCACCCTTCCCATCCGCACCGCGGTGCAGATCGCCGCCAGCGTAGCGGGTGCCCTGGACGCCGCCTACAACCGCCCGCCCTACGCCGGCGAGAAGCCCTTGCGGGTGATCCATCGGGACATCAAGCCCAGCAATGTGATGGTGGACGACGGCGGCGTCGTCAAGGTCTTGGACTTCGGCATCGCCCGCGCGGACTTCGAGTCCCGAGAATCGAGCACAGCAGATCTGCAGTTCGGCTCGGTAGACTACATGCCGCCCGAACGGCTGTTCTTCGAGCCCGAGACCCCCGCCAGCGACGTCTACTCCCTGGGCGCCACCTTCTACGAGATCCTCGCCCTCGAGCGGCTGGGCAAGGCCAAGGGACGTCCCGACCGCCACGCGGGCTTCGTGCGGGATCGCCTGTCCTTCCTGCGCGCCATGCGCGGCCTGGGCGGCAAGCTGGCCAAGGGGCTCGAGAGCCTGATCATCGCCATGCTCGACTACGAGCACACCGAGCGTCCTTCTGCCGCGCGCGTGGTCGAGGTCTGTCGCGAACTCTCCAAGCTCTGCAACGACGTGGGTCTGCACGACTGGGCCGAGGCCTCGGTCCCGCCCATCGTCCGAGAGCTACAGCAGGACAAAGGCGAAGCCAGCCCCCTCGACGGCCGGGTGGTGGTCGAGGACAGCTCGGCGCTTCGGGTACGGGAGTCCGGGGTCGCCTCCAGCTTCCGGGCCATCCCCGAGCCCAGCTTCGACACCCAGGGTCGCCCCATCACCCCGCACCACGCCGACCGCGAGCGTCGCATGGGTTCGGCGGCACTCGAAGAGCTCGGCGTGGGTAGCCCCGAGCCCACCCCGGCCCAGCCCGTCCCCACGCCGGCCGTCGTCATCGCCAAGGCTCCCGCCGTCACACTGGCGCCGGTTCAGCCAACGGTCGAGGTCTCCGCGCCCGCCCCTGTCCCCGAGGCGCCCTTGGCTGTCGCTGAGGTCCCGGTCCCGCGAGCCGACCTCAAGCCCCGCAGCAACCGAGCTCCCACAGCGTCGTTCATTCCCAGGGTCTACAGCACCGGAGCCTTTCCCAGGGTCGGCCGCTCCCGCGGGCGTCCGGTGGATGGCCGTCGTGGAGGTGTCCCGGACACCAGCCACGGAGGCTTCCCCGAACTGGACTGGGACGACGAGCACGAGGCCACCGCGTTGGTGGACCCGGAACTCCTGGCATCCCTCCAGTCGAGTCAACGCTCCCTGGACCCGCCGCCCAAGCGCTCGGGAACGTCCATCGGCAGCCTCCAGCAGGATGGGCGCGAAGTAGCCCCAGCCACCAGCGACAACCGGCAGCCGCCACCCCCAGCAGCGAAGCCGCCACCCCCAGCAGCAAAGCCGCCACCCCCAGCAGCTGATCCGCCGCCCCCAGCAGCAAAGCCGCCGCCCCCAGCAGCAAAGCCGCCACCCCCAGCAGCTGATCCGCCGCCGCCGGTAGAAGAGCCCCTGGTTCTCCCAGTGGCGGAACCCACGCCGCCGGTAGAAGA
>Ga0307987_1000710_pt1 | contig 19570 bp, 16 predicted proteins | sample EllFjometagen181_FD_203157 | JGI IMG/M metagenome (GOLD analysis project Ga0307987, IMG submission 203157) | Marine microbial communities from Ellis Fjord, Antarctic Ocean - #181 | ecosystem: Environmental > Aquatic > Marine > Unclassified | place: Southern Ocean | collected 2014-10-08
AAATAATAAAATTATATTAATTTTATTTATTTTATTAAATATTTATTTTATACTAAAATAAATATTTAATAAAAGATTATATAGTGAAATTATATAATCTTTTATTAAATTTATTAAATAATAAAATTATATTAATTTTATTTAATAATTATTTTGTGAATTCTTTAACATTTTTTTCCTAAGACGTCGCTTTATGCTTCTTATTTTTTTACGTTTTCTTAACGAATAATCAGTTTTTTTTGAAATAATTAAATATTTTAATTTTAAAAAATTAGTTAATTTTAAAAAATTAAAAATTATTTCTTGGGAGGTTTGAATCATTTTAAAAATAAAAATTATATTATTTGGGTTTAATTTTTTAAAAATATTTTTTTTTAAAAAATTAAAAATAACGGATAAACTTTTATTTGTTTTTTTTAAACTTTTATTTGTAATCTTTAATAATTTTAAAATAGTAAACAGGCTAAATGTTATTTTTGTGTTTTTTTTTTTTAGGTCTATTATAGAAAAAAATGGTTGAGAGTTTTTAAAATTTAATAATATTAAAATATCCTTATTGCTCTCTTTTTTATTAATCATTATATTATTTAAAAAATTAAAATAATTGTTATAGTATTTAAAAATAATAAAATTTATTAACTTAAATTTTTTAAGCTTTAACGTAATATTGTTTGTCAATTTAAACGTTGACTTTAGTAAAAAATAAAAGTTTTTAAAAAAATAATTTTTTTTTTTTTTTTTTAAAATTATTAACAATTGGTGGATAATAGGATTTGAACCTATAACCTCTAAAGCCACAATTTAACACTCTACCAGTTGAGTTATATCCACCTGAAATTCTATAAAATCTAATATTGCCAATTTAAGGCATTCATTTGTCAATCATAAACTAAAGAAAAAATAACCAAAAGTACAAATAAAATTAAAATAACAAACTGTAAGTACGTTATATTTAAAATATTAAATAAAATTGGGTATAAAAATGTAAATTCGATATCATAGAGAATTAAAAAAACACACAGTAATGTAAAGTTTATGTTAATTTGTATATTTATATCTGATAATGTATTAAAACCACATTCATAAAATTTTCGTTTGGTAAAATGATTTTTTTTTTTAAAAAAATATTCACCCCCTCAAGTCAAAAACCAAAAAATAAAACAAAATATTAAAATATTTTGTAAAAAAAAAAAAATAACTATATCACCCACTCTTTTATAAACTACTATTTACTTTTTTTTCAAAAATATTTAGCCATAATAAGTTTAGTGTTTTTGGATTGTAAAAATTGGTTTCATATTTTTATATCATCAGAAAATGTTAATGATTGGTTAAAATTTTTAAAATTTATAATCAATAAAAAACCAATTGAAAACTCTAACCCTGCTAAACCCAATAAAAAAAAACTTATTGAAAATAAAGTTAGGTCATCGTTTATTCCTCCCATTAATACAGAACAACAAAACAAAATTACTCATACCATCTCTGAATAAAAAAGTAAACTTATAAAATTTGTTGGATTTAAAACAAAGCTTGTTAAAGAAATTCAAAAAAAAAAATTTCAAAAATTTATTCAAGTTACCACAAATTAAATTATTTATAATTCAATTAAATCATTACTATGGAATGTTACTTGATCTTCAAAAAAATTATAAAAAACATCAGATACTCCGTCAGAATTAAAATTTTTTAACATGGGGGCCTCATTTTTTGAGTAATCTAATAATAATTTTCGCATATCTTTTTTAAAACTAAAGGGGACATTAAACATCTCGCCTAATTCTCTTTCTAACCAACTTGCGTTTTTATAAATATTATCAATAGAGGTAATAGCCTCAGATTTGTTAAAATTAAAAAATGTTACAACGGTCAAGCGCAACTTTAAATAATACATATAGTATATATAAAATAACAAAATTCTATTTTTTTTTAAAAAAAGTTCAGTTTCAGGAATTAAATTATTATATTTTAAAGAATCTACACAAGAAGCGTCTACTAGGTAAGAATTACTAAAAAAAAATTCATTTTTAAAAATTTGATTTAAAAGAAAAATTCATGAAGAATTAGTAAAAAGTACATAATGGTTTGGTAATAAATATTTTGATGAGTAAACAGAAACGTTCATATGTTCCAATATTAGGAATAAATTTAATGGAAAATTATATTTTTTATACATCTAACGTATTTATTTTTTATACTTATTAGTTATTTTCTATGGCTGTTCAAAAAAAAAACAAAACCTTAAATAAAAAAAAATTTTATTTCTCAATAAAACTAAAAAGTAAAATTAAGTCTAAAATCAAATCTAAGCTATATTCTGTGAGTAACAAAAAAATATTTTTTTAAAATAATGACAGTAACACTACCCAACAGCGCTATCTAATAAAAATAGAGTGATGTAAAAATAGTTATTTAAAATTAAACGTAATAAGTTTATTACAATATTTTTCCATCTTATCGGTTAGTTTTCACGATATTCACTCACTTTTTGGTTTTTTTGCGTTTATTACAATAGCTTCCCAAATAATAAGCGGAATTATGTTAGCGCTTAGCCTATTACCAGAACCTATGTTAATTCCTGTTGTTAGGGATGAAGAAGATTTAGAAGATTTGTACATTGATGATTTTTTTTGATTACACGAGAGAGGGGTTGATTTAATATTTATATTTTCCTATACCCATCTTTTTAGGAAATTATATTTAAACGTTTTTGAGTATGAGCACGAAGCGGCCTGAAAAAGTGGTGTATTCACGTTTTTAGTTTTTCAAGTAGTTGTATTCTGTGGTTTAGTTTTATGTTGTACACATTTAAGTGAAATAACATTAACAATCGCAGCAAACATTTTACACACCTTTTTTCTTTTTTACGGAAAAGCTTATTGGTGGGTTTTTACAGATAAACAACTAAACTGTGATACTTTAATTAGACTAGCTTACGCACATTACTTAGCGGCATTTTATCTAGCATACATTGCTTTGCTCCATGGTGTAGATATGCACTATGATTGAAAAAATGAAGCGTCTTACGATGGTATTGAAACTGAGATGGTCTGGTGAGATGAAGCATTAACTAGCGAATTAGGTAGTACAGCTGATGTATTAGTTCTTATTGCTGCTGTTTGTTGGTATTGATATCCTGAGCCTGAAGCATTAAGTTACGAAATATTTATGTGAGGAGACATCGGTTTAGTACCAGATGTTAGATTTTATGGCGTAGCACCGCATTGATATTTTAGACCCTTTATGGCGTGATTAATTGCTTGTCCGCACCACAAAACCGGTATTTTTGGTTTAATTTTTTTTTTTTTTGTATTATTCCACCAACCTACACTTCATGGAGTTAGTGAACAAAATAATTATTTAAAAAGAAGCTTATTATTTTTAAGAAAAAAACTAGGTAAGTCCAGTTTTTATGCTAGTTCTTACACAAACCAAGAAATAAATTTGTATTATCAAACATTTTATGGTTTTTTTATAGGCTGCGCTCTTTATACTTCTTCCTTTTTACCTTATGGTAGATTTTATAATAGACTAGGTGGTAACTTTGGTATGCTAGGAGCGTATATGTTTGTATTCGTATATTTAAGTTTTTATATTTTTAGGCGCCCTTACTTAATTGAATTGATTTTATTTTTAATTTTTACAAAATCAAACAACTTAAAAAATTTTTTAAAAATAAAATCTTCAAAGAGAAATGCTATTTAATTTTTTGAGTTTAATTGGTTTTTTTTTTGATTATTATAACTTTTTATTTTTTATCGGTAAACTTTATGAATTTTTAAAAACTATATTGCATTAATTTTTTTAATTATTGGTTAACTTAAAGATAACAGTGGCTGGTAATATTTTTCTCTCTAAACTTATTAAGGCGCTATTAAATTATTTTTTAGCGTTATTTTTTGTTTTTTTTTTACTTTATATTTTGTATGATTTACAAATTTTTTCTATTTTAGGTATTGATACTTATTATAATCAATTACCTAAACTTACATTTAATTTAAGTACAAAAGAGCCCTTATTTTTTTATTTCGGCTCTTTTTTCTTTTTAACAACATTTTTAAGTTTTTTTTTTTTAAGTTATTTAGGGCTTTACGGTGTTTTTGTTATAAACTTCACCAGTATAACATTGTTTTGGTTATCTTGTTTATTTTTTTTTAAAAAAATTTTTACTGAACAAGTTTTTTATAAAATAGTCATTTCAAAATGAATGTACTTAAACCCAAATTATAGGGTGGATTTTTCTTTTTTAATTGACACTGTTTCTTTCAGCTTTATGTTTTTAACTATTTCGATAGCAATGTTTGTTTATTTATACTCATTCTCTTATTTTAGGTATGAACCTCTCGTTGAGCGTTTTTTACTTTTTTTAAATTCGTTTGTCATTAGTATGATTTTTTTAGTTACGTCAAGTAACTTTATAATGTTATTTTTAGGCTGAGAATTAATTGGGCTAACGTCTTTTTTTTTAATTAATTTTTGAGTAACTAGAGTTGCAACTTTAAAAGCAGGTTTTAAAGCGTTTGTTTTTAATAAATTTAGCGATGTGTTTTTATTTTTTGCAATTATTTTAATTTATAATCTAATATACGATTTAGATATTATGACGTTTAATACAAATATACACTTATATTCAAATTTTTTTTTAAATTTTTTTTTCTTTAAAGTTAATTTTATAGAGTTGATAACCTTTTTTCTTTTACTTTGTGCTTTTATAAAATCGGCGCAAATTGGACCGCATATCTGACTTCCTGATTCTATGGAGGCTCCAGTACCCGCATCTGCGCTAATCCACTCAGCCACCTTAGTTTCTGCAGGAGTTTTTTTAATTTTAAGGTTATCACCGCTTTTTGAAATAAGTACGTTTGCTTATTTTGTTTTACCTATAGTAGGTTCATTAACTGCTGCGTATGGTGGATTTGCCGCTATGTTTACCTCTGATATAAAAAGAATACTCGCGTACTCTACTATAAGTCATTGTGGTTTTTTAATGGTAATGTGCTCTACGTTTATTAATGAATACACTATTATCTACTTATATGTGCATGGATTTTTTAAAGCATCAGTTTTTTTATGTGTCGGGAATGTAATAAGGTTTAGTAAAAATTACCAAGATTTTCGCTATATGGGTGGTTTTTATAAATATTTACCATTTGATTGTATACTTAGTTTTGTTTGTTTATTCAATTTAGCGGGTTTACCCTTTGGTTTAGGTTTTTATATAAAGCATATTCTTTTTTTATCGTTAAAGGCTAATATTTATTTATATTATATAGTACTATTTAATTGTATTTTAGGCGCAATAGCTGGACTATTTTATTCATATCGTTTATTTTATAATGTGTTCTTTGATTATAAAAAAGCTAAAAAATCAATTTATTTACATGCTACAAGCAGAAAATTATTTTCTGGTTTTTACAGTAACTCATCTCTAATGTCTAATACTTCTATTTTTTTATTAGTTCTTGTTTCCTATTTTGTATGTTTTTACTTACTTTATAGTTTTTTTAATTTTAATATATCAGCTAGTGATTTTAACAATAACTATTACTTAACAAATTACTTTAATTTCTTTTTTAGTTATTCTGGTGTATTGTTTAATATAAGTTTTTTTAATTACTTGATCCTATTTTTAATATTAGTTTTAGTTTTTTATTCTGGTCGAGACATTTATAATTCTTATAAATTTTATGAACAACTAACAAACGCCTTTATCTTTATTTTTTATTTTTATTTTTTTGTTCAAGTGTTATTTTAATTTATTTAAAATACAATATGATACAATATACAATATAAAATTGTTATAATTTAATTTAATTAATATATTTTTTTATTTTTTAAAAATATATGTGAGGAAATATTTTGACTGAAGTTTCATTCCAACCCAACTTTAATATAGGATTTTCTAATACTAGATCAGACGTATTAATACATTTAACTCAATGGCAATACTGGTGGTGATTTTGGTTTACATTTTTATGGGCCTTATATTATCTTTTAATTGCTAAATTAGCAAGGTTTAGAACTTTAAAATTTAGGCCTAGGCTTGCAACAACAACTAGACCTCGTGGTAAATGAGGCGATCTTATTGTTTGCGTTATTCCTGTTTCTTGGTGTGCTAATATTTTAATTAATTCTAACTTTTTATTAAAATTAATAGAATGACAAAACGAATCTAGTTTATTTACTTTAAGAATACGCGGAAGACAATGGTATTGAATATATAAGTTTGATTTAAAAAACTTAACGGATATCTTAGTTACTCCAAAAAATATCGGACGAAATAAATGAAGTATAAACTTTTTAGGAGATTTACAAACCGCCGACGATTATTTACATATTTTACAAATAAGATCACAAAATAAATGAATAAAAAGCTATTGGTCTGACTTATTAAGTAAAAACTCCAAAACTAAAAAATACAACATTGTGTCACCGCAGGAAGCTTATAAAAAAGATTTAAAAACAACATATAACAACATTTTAAAAAATAACTTTTTTGTAAAAAATTCTTTTTTTATAAAATTTTCAGAAAATTCATTTCGTTTAGACAGTAGCATTTCTAATTTAAATAAAAACTATTTAGTTTTTAATTCATCTAGTTTAGAAAATTATTTTTTTTTAAATAAAAGTAAAAAAAAATTTTGATTAGCCAATACAAATGAACACGCCATTTCATTATTTGATACTGATGAAAATTTTTTTAAAAATTCTTTTTTTAATTTAAAAAGAAAAAAACAAGTTAATTTAAAAAAAAAAATGTTATCTGTTTTAAATAATTATAAAGAAGGTAATTATGTTATTTTAAATAACCATAGCGACTTCAATGATTCTTCTAGAATTTTTAAAAAAGGCGCCGGAACTAAATTACCTTTAAGGGTAATAAAATACCCAATTAACAGTGAATTAAACAACGCTGACTTTTACAATGAAGATGGAATCTCTCTCTTTAGGTTTAGGTATAATAAAACTAACGCTAATATAGAACATAAATTAACACCACATACCGTATTTTTAACAGTTAAGCAAAAAAGGTATAGGCGAAGAAAAAAAATTGATAATTATACAGTTTTCTTTAAAGACCGTACTGATGAAAATGTATCAAAAAAAACCCGTTATTCAGGAAAATTATTTTTAAAAAATAACGCTATTTTTGACGAAAATCAAATCGATCCTACACAATGTTATAGAATGTTAAAAAAAAATAAAAAAAGATATGAGGACATACCTGTTGTCTATTCTAAACGTATGCTTAGAACACAAAGAACACTAGTATTACCCGCACATGTGAATATAACAGCCATTACCAATTCTTACGATGTTGTCCATTCTTGATTTATTCCTGGTTTAGGGGTAAAGATGGATTGTATTCCAGGGCGAGCAACACATCACACCTTTTTTGTTGATAACGTAGGTTTTTATTACGGACAATGTGCCGAAGTTTGTGGTAGATATCATCACCATATGCCTATAAGAATTTGCGCGTTACCCTTTGAACATTTTTTAGTTTGGTGGCATTCTTTTGGTTTACCTAGGTTATTATTTACAAATTCTCAAAAAAAATTCGAGTCGCAATATGCTTTTAGAAAATATGTTTGGTAATAAGGTTATTACTTTTTTAAAAATGGATGTAAACAATTTTTTTATTTAGGTGTGATTCTAGCTTGGGATTAACGCTAATCAGACACATAACACATGCAAGTTTGTTTTTATATTAAATAAAGTGAATACATAAATATGTGTTTATTTTATTTAATAAAAAAAGCGGCAAGGTGAGTAAAAATAAACAATTACCAAATAGGTTATGCAAAACATAAATTTTTTTTTAAAAATGATATATAACTATTTTTTAAAAGTCTAAATATTTTTAATAATTATATCTATTTGATGTTTTTATTTAAGATTAAATAATTATAAATTATTATATTTATAAGTTTAAAATCTTTAATTGATTTGAGAGAGGCGTCAGTCACATAGGGTATGAGAACAACCCTACCTTTTGGCAGCAGTGGGGAAATTTGGGCAATGTGCGAAAGCATGATCCAGTGAACTGATGGAAATGAAGAAGGCTATGATAGCTGTAAAGTTTGTGCGTTAAATAAAAAATTGATATTATTTTAAAAGAGAAATCATGGCCAATACATGTGCCAGCAGCCGCGGTAATACATGAGTGATAAGCGTTATCCGTAATTATTGGGTGTATAGTATATGTAGGCGGTAATAATAATTATACTAAACTAAATTATAAATTAGGATTTAGTTTAATTTTTATTTACTTGAATTTATAAGAAGTGATTAAAATCAAACAATTAGCGATAAAATGCATAGAGTTGTTTGGGATTTCCAGTTATGTAAATGAATCACTATTATAAATTAACGCTGATATATGAAAGTATAGGTAATGAATAGGACCCTTTACCCTATTAGTCTATACCGCAAAATATGAATATTATTTTTTTATTGTATAATAAGGGAATTAGTTAACATCTAGAATATTCCACCTGGGTAGTACAGTCGCAAGGTTGAAACTTAACAAAATTGGCGGGAATTTGTTCATACGGTGGAACATGTGGTTTAATGCGATAATCCACGCAAAATCTTACCAGCACCTATTTTATATTTTTAATTTTATATTTTTTTATAAAAATTTTTAAATATATCTAGTATTGCATGGCTGTCGTCAGTTCGTGTTGTAAAATGTATAATTAAGTTTTATTACGAACGCAACCCTAAAAATTAATATTAATTTAAATTTTTTAATTTATTTTTATACTATTATAAAAAGTATAAAAAAGGGGTAGGCTGAAGTCAAGTCCTTATGGTCTTTATGTGCTGGGCTACACACGTGTTACATTAATAAAAACAAAAAGTTACAAAAGCGAAAGCTTGAGTCAATCTTTAAAAATTATTTTAGTACAGATTGTTTTCTGAAATTCGAAAGCATGAAGATGAAATCGTTAGTAATCATAAAGTAATATGTTATGGTGAATTTTAAGTCAAATTTTGCACACACCGCCCATCACGCTCGGAAATCTTATTTAGTTGGAAGGTATTTTATTATTTACCTATTGTGTAAATAGGTTTGTTAAAGTTTTTAATTATTTTGTTTAAACTTTATAAATAATATTTTTATATCGAATACTAAATTTTTTATTTGAGTGAAGTTGACACAAGGTACTGGTAGGGGAACCTGCTGGTGAATTAATTTTTAAAATTAATTTTTTAAAAAAATTAAAATTTTATAAAGTAAATTTTATTTTTAAAATGTTTGAGTCTTATTTGCTTGATATATTTAACTACTACTTTATTTCCTTTTTTGAAGATCTCTTAGTTATATTAATGGTTTACAATTTTTTAAAACTCCTTATTATAAGCGTTATACACGAATTAGTATGACCGACTCATTATTTTAACAAAAAACATAACATTGGTTACTCTTCTTACAAACTAAGAACTTACTCTGAATATTTATTAAAATTAAAAAACAATAACACCTACTTTTATATCTATTACATATGATTTATTAAAAAATATTTTAGTTAAATTCTAGTTTAAATATAGGGTAATAACCTAACTAGATTTATGGTATTCTTTTATCTTTTTTTGACCCTGAGTTATACATTTAACACTGTTTTTAAACATTTATTTAAAAATAATTTTACAGACTTTTTTAAAAAAAATATAGATTTAAAAAAAAAAATTTATGACCCCCAAAAAGATAATCTTAGGTTTGATTATAGAACAGAAATTCAAATTAAAGAGGCAAAAAGTACTAGCCCTTTATTATTTAAAGATGCTTTTTTAAATTATTATTTTTTTAAAAATAACAAAAAGTTTAATAAATCTTTTGAGAATTTATTGGGTTTTTTCAAAGTCAATAATAAGTTTGTTGCATTTTTCTTTTTATATAGATTTTTATATAATAGGTTTTTCCAACCAAATAGTTTTAGTCATAAAAAAGTTGTTTATTTAAATAAATACTTTCATGAATTTTTTTTTTTATGCTTTTATTTTTTTAAAGAAATTAGTTTTGAAAATAATTTTTTTTTTTATAATAAACACACTTATATTTTAAAAAATATAACTAAGCTAAGAAACGCTAAAATTAAAAAACAAAATATTTTAGAAAATCATTTAGGTAAGCATATATTAAACAGTAAGGTTGCTGCATATAATAATATTTTCAACAAATTTCAAAAATTTAATAATTTTTTTTTAGTTGGTAAAGTTAATGTCCTCTTTAATAATTTTTTTAAAAAAAATTTTATTTTAAACGTAAGTAATTCGGATTTGAAAAAAAACTGAAATATAGTATTCTACAATAGTTTTATATATAAGTATATCTGCAACACTAAGCTTAGTAGTTACAATGTTTATTTTTTAAGAAAAAATAGAATGTTTAATAAGGGCAGGTACTCTAGAAATAGACAAAATTATAGAACAGGTGTGTACTGGTGTCTTTATATAAACATTGTTGCAGTGTTTACTATTTACTACTTTTTTTATAGGTTTAGCTTTAATTTCGGCTATTTGTGGTGATTGTTAGCTATCGGTATAAATTGTTTTTTTTTCAATAAATTTGTAAAATACAAACTGTATACTTTACAAAATTATTTAAATAACATCAACGCAATTTATCAATTTTACCTGAATATTGCCTTAAATTGTAAAAATTTTATATTTAATTTTATTTTTAAAACACCTTTTATTAAAAATAATAGTATTTTTATAAATTTATCTAAAAAAAATAATTTTTTTAAAAAAATTATTTTTTATTTTTTAAGTTGTTATTTTTTTTTATTAACTCTAATTAGGAAAATAGTTTAATGGTAGAACAGTGGTCTTCAAAATCATTGACGTGGGTTCGATTCCTTCTTTTCCTGTTTGTTTTTTTTGTTATTGCTAGGAATTAAATTGTTTTTTTATTCTTTTAAATATTATAATTGATTATTAAAAAAAGGAGTTTTTATAATTAAAAAAAAAAATTTTTACAAAAATTATAACACAAAATTTAGAAAATGTATTAATTTTTTAATTTTAGATATTTTTTTAATTTTTAGCCAACTTACTATCCTCAAATCTTTTGTTTTTAAAAAAAATAGATTTGATTTTAGGTATAAACAATTTTCAAATAAAGTTTTTACGTCATTAACATTTTTTAAAGAAAATAAGTTCACCTTAAGTGGATTTTCTTTTCTTTGAAAATTTATTAGGTATTGACTACTTGGTTTAATCTTAGCTTTTGCGGCAACTTATTACCTTTTAGTTATTAGGTCTCTACCATTTAATAAGATTATCTGCGAGTGGTTTTTGGTAACTATGCTTTTTTACTGGGTAGTTTCGGGTTTTGTTTTTTTTATTAAAAAATATAGATTTTCTAAATTTACAACTTCAGTTCAACGTTTTTGAAGACGCACCTTTATGATTTTTTGATTAATCGAGTCTTTTTTGTTTTTAGTTTTTTTTTATTTAACTATAAATGCAAATCAAGAACCGGTTTTTATGTACGATAATATGCAGGTATATAAAACTCATTTATTTTCTTGACGTTTATTTCTTTTAAAAATTTTCCCAATAAGCCTATTAATCATATTTAGCTATTTTTTTTTATTAATGCTAAAGTGAAATATTTTTTCTAAAAACAATCTTTTTTTTTTTATAATGACCTTGTTGTTAATTTATATTGTTTGGTTAGAATTTTATCAATTTTTTCATGTTGTTAGTTATTATGGTAATTTATTTTGATTATATGATTCAGATGAACATCTTTGATTTTTAGAGTCAGAATACCGAAGAACCAGAATTGTCAACCATTACGTTACAATTTGCATTATAGCAAAATTTTGACATTTAATATTTATCTTTATTTTTTGAGTTTTTTTTTTATTAAGGGGGAATGAATTATCAAGATATAGGTACCCTATTTTTTCAGCAAATTTACAAAATTTCATAATGTTATATATATTATCTTGAATTTACATGTACCCTTGATATAAATTTTTAACAAGAAGGTATTTATCTACCCCCTATTATTGATTTTTTGTTAGTCCTAGACGAATTTTTCTTAGAGTTTTTTTCAATGATATAAAATTAGTTTATTTTGGCTTTTCTGCTCGTTTTTGTGAGTTGTTTAAATATGATTTTTATTTTGATATAAATGATTTTTATTATTTTTTTGAAAATTCATCCTTACTAGGTTTTTATCAATATAAAAAACATTATATACGTGATTATTTTTTAAATACTATAGTTTAGGATGGTTTATGTTTTTATAGTATTTAACGTGTTTATATTTTATAATGTAATAAACTTACACATTTATGTCTATTTTATGTTTATATTGTTTTTTAATTTACATTTTATGCGTTTTTTTAACATTACCCTTATTTTTAATTTTATATTATTTTTTTGATCATTTTTCTTTTTTTTTAACTTTACCTTTATCTATCTTATTTTTTTTTTTTTTGATATATTTTGGCTAAATAATTTTTTTCTATATGTGTGTATTTATTTTATTATTTAAAGAAGTGTTACGAATTTTTTTTGTATTTAATGATATAAATTTTTATTTTAATGGGTTTTTAAAAAATATAAATCAAACTAATGTCTTATACAACAAAACCTTGCTAATATTAACAGGTTTAAATGATAAACGAAAATATATTTTTAAAAAATATATTTATACGATAAACCATAAGAGAATAGCAATAAATTATTTATTTTTTTCTATGTGAACTGGAATGTCTGGCGCTGCTTTAGCAACAATGATTAGGTTAGAGTTAGCTTACCCCGGAAGTCCTTATTTTAAAGGTGATTCAATACGATATTTACAAGTTATTACAGCGCACGGATTAATTATGGTCTTTTTTGTAGTCGTCCCTATTCTTTTTGGCGGGTTTGCAAATTTTTTAATTCCTTACCATGTAGGATCAAAAGATGTGGCTTTTCCACGACTAAATAGTATTGGTTTTTGAATTCAGCCTTGCGGTTACTTACTAGTAGCTAAAATAGCTTTTGTTCGTCCCCAATTTTGACGTTATTACGACAAAACATCATTTTATTTTCCATTGGTGGAAAAAGCACAAAAAAGAAAATCTTTAGAGTATAGGGGTGAAAGTTTTAGCAAATTAAGCTCATTTTTAAAGTACAACTTAGATGATTATACTTGATTTTGAAAAGAAAGAAAAAAACTTAAATTTAAAAATTACGAATCTTATTCTTTTGTCCCTTTAAAATTATTAAATTGGGCGAATATGGTTGAATACCCAGAATCTTTTTGATATGCGGCAAGTAGGGTTGTTAAATCTAGACGCAAGAAAGTTTATATAGCTAAATGTTCTAATAGTACATTAACTGTTGCTGGTTGAACTTTTATTACACCTCTTTCTTCTAATACTAGATTTACCGGTATTGGTAGTCAAGATTTATTAATAATTGGTGTTATATTCGCAGGGATATCTACAACAATCTCATTTACAAACCTGTTAATTACCCGAAGGACATTAGCTATGCCTGGGTTACGTAATAGAAGAGCACTAATTCCTTTTATTACAATTTCTTTATTGTTAACTATGCGTATGTTAGCAATTATTACACCAGTTTTAGGAGCTGCTATGTTTATGTTACTTATGGATCGTCACTGACATACAACCTTTTTTGAGTTTGTTTATGGTGGAGATACTGTGTTATTTCAGCATTTATTTTGATTTTTTGGACACCCTGAAGTTTATGTATTAATTATTCCTACTTTTGGTTTTGTTAATATGGTTTTACCGTATGCAAATACAAGAAGAATTGCGTCTAAACATCACTTGATTTGGGCTATTTATGTTATGGCGTACATGGGTTTTGTTGTTTGAGGACATCATATGTATCTAGTTGGTCTTGATCATAGAAGTAGATCTCTTTATAGTACAATTACCATTATGATTTCTTTACCAGCTACAATTAAAGCAGTAAACTGAACATTAACTATGCTAAACGGTGCGTTAAAGGTAGATGTTGCTTTTTTATGAACTGCGGCTTATGTTTTAATTTTCTTAGTGGGAGGTTTTACTGGTATGTGATTATCACATGTTGGTTTAAATGTTTGTATGCATGACACTTTTTATGTTATAGCTCATTTTCATTTAATGTTATCAGGTGTTACTGTTATGGGTATTTTTGTTGGGTTTTACTATTATTTTACTGCGCTTTTTGGAATTAAGTACTCACGATTTTTTGCTTATTTACATCTAATTTATTATTTTGGTGGTCAATGGTTAACATTTTTACCAATGTTTTGGTTAGGTTTTTCAGGATTACCTAGAAGAGTTCACGATTATCCTGTTATTTTTATGGGTTGGCAAGGTATGGCGTCAACTGGTCACTTAGTAACTTTAATGGGTTTAGTATTTTTTTTTTTTATGATATTAGATTCACATATTGAAAGAAGAGTTGCTATTCCTAGTACTTTAGGAATGCCTAGATGACACAAACGTGTTGTTTATTATATATTTAAAATTAGATATTTACAAAATAGCAATAAGTATATGATGTATATACCTAATATGGAAATAAGAAAATACTTAACTGATCCTTATTTTAACGAGTACGAATTTTATAATAAAAAATAAGTTAGTTTTTTTTTTTGGGAATTTTAGGATATGTTTTAATACTTTTAATAAATATTGTATGTATGTTAGTGGTTACTATGATTATAGCAGCTCTAACATTAATTGAAAGAAAAGTTTTAAGTTTAATACAACGAAGAGTAGGTCCAAATTTTGTAGGTTATAAAGGTAGACTACAATATATTGCTGACGCTTTAAAGTTGTTTATTAAAGGTGCACTAATACCTGATGAGTCCAATAAATTTTGATTTATTACTGTGCCAGCTATATTAGCTGCTGTTTGTTATTCACTTTGAATGAATTCAATGTGAGGACCAAGTTTATCTTTATTTGAAGTAGAATATAATGCTGTTTATGCGTCGCTATTGTCTATTTTGTTTAGTTTTTGTATTTTATTGACGGGTTATTTTAGTAAAAATAAGTACGCAATGATGGGTTCATTAAGATGTGCTTTACTAGTTTTAAACTTAGAGTTATTTTTAGGTTTAATGATTTTAAATTTAGTTTTAATAACAGAGTCTTTTTGTTTTTCAGTGTTTGTTATTTACCAAGAATATATATGGTTTATTTTCATCTATTTTGGTCTAATAGGGCTAGTAGCTATTGTATTTTTATTAGAGACTAATAGGGCTCCTTTTGATTTAGCAGAAGCAGAAACTGAATTAGTTGCTGGTTATTTTGTTGAGTTCGGGGGTTTTTATTTCGGGTTGTACTATTTAGGTGAGTACTTACATTTATTTTTTTTCTCTTCTGTTATCAGCATATTAATGCTTGGTGGATGAGAATTACCTAATTTTTTATTATTTTTTTTTGAACCATTGTTTTGTTTTGATTTATACTATATAAATGATTTTATAACCGAGTATTATTTAAAATTAGACTCTGGTTATTTTTTATAATTTTTTAAAAAAATTAGTAAATGGTAGATTGGTTTAGTTATATTGTCAAAGATATTTTTTCTTATATTATTTTATGATGACCGTGAGTATCATTATGATCTGATGTTTGATTTTTACAATTATGCATATTATATGTTTTTTTTTTATTAATTTTTACCTCAAACCTATATTATATACTATTATATTTATTTGTTGAAATCTTTTACTTTGGTATATTTATTTCAATTTACCAAATGGATTTATTTACTGGTTTTTTATGAGTTACAGAATGTACTGTTATTTTTATCGCAACGCTATTGTTGTTTTATTTAAATACAAAAGGTAATTTTAATAAATTAAACTTGGCTATATATAAATATAATTATTTTTATATTATTTTAACTTTATTATTACTACACAACACGTATTTTAGTGAATTAGAAAATTTTTTATATTTAAACGTTAACGTTGTCGAGGTATGAGATAATTTTTATGAAGCTATTTATAATTCCAATAACAATGATTTTACAGGGTTGTTATTAAGCTATTACCATTTTAATAGCTTAGAGTTTTTACTTTTAGGTTGTTTACTGTTAATAGGTAGCTTATTATGTGTAAATTTATTTAAAGCAAATTATAATGTTAGGTTACAAAAATACGATAGTTTATTTAATTTTTTTTCTTTCTTTAAAGATTTAATTAATTATGTTTTTATGAGAAAACAAAATTTATTTAATCAGCAAAAAGCAACAGCATCTACTAGAATTTTTAAAAAAAAAAGCAAATAATGGTACAAAAAAGCTCAACTTTAATCCCAGGTGATAAAAGTGGTGTACAAATTGTAAAAGTTTTTCACTTATATAAAGGGTTTTCCCGCAAAATTGCCTATTTCGGCGATTTTGTAAAGGTTAGTGTTAAAGAAGTAAAAGTCGGTAGCGCTCTTTTAAAAAAAGCTAAGCCAAAGGGCTTAATTATCAGAACAAAAAATCAAATTTTTAAAAATGACGGGAGTTTTATAAAATTTACCGCAAACAATGTAATTCTTTTAAAAAAAAGGACAACAAGCTTCGGCAAGCGTATGTACGGCCCTATATTAAAAAACATTAAACGAAAAAAACTAATTGCTTCTTTTTCAAAAATTTTATAAATTCCTTGTTCCTAATTTAATGGTTATTTCAGAAAATTAATTTCTGGCAAGGGTATATGTTTAAGTGAATTTTTTATTATTGATATAATAACTTTGATACACCTTCTGTTATAGCTAAATATAATTTATGGTTTTTTATAAATTTAAGAATTACTAAAATAAAAATGTCAAATAGCATTGTTTTTTTTTTAAATAACCTAAACGGTTTAAGCTTTAAAACATTAAAAATTTTTTATAAAGATTTAAATTATGAGTATTATTATTTTAAAATGTTTCAATTTTTATTTTTTTTTATTTTTTTACTTCTATTTTTAATCTAAACTTTAACACCAAGCTTAATTTATATTTTTAGTGAGTATGGTAACAATGGAATTGTTTTTTTTAGTTAAATTTATAACTAAAATAAATTTTTTTTTTTTAATTTTTTCTTTATTTTTTGGATATATTGTTTTTTATGGATCGAAAATTTTCAATTTTCAGTTCTTTAGTTCTAATTCTTCGACAACTTACTTAAAAAATGGCGTGGTAATGGTTTTATTTGGTTCGTTTGGCGCACACATTTTATGTTTTTGGACTTATTGTAATTTATATTCTCGTTTAATAAAACATAACCTATACGATACTTATTCATTAGTACCTGGATTTAATAATTTTTTAAAAATTAGTTTTTTTAATTTTATTAACTCTGAAATTGTAAGCATAACGTTCTCATTTGATTTTTTTGGTTTTATACTTTTAACATTAGCGTATATTGTTGGATTTTTTTCTTTGTTTGCTTTAGACACAAGACTTTATTGAAAAAATATAAAATTTGTTTTTTCTTTTAATGTTTTTATTATTATAGTTTTTTTATATGTTTCTGTATCAAACTTACTTTTATTTTTTTTATTTTATGAGTGCCTTTTAATTCCATCTTTTTTAGTAGTTTATTATATTAGTCCTAGTAGGAGAGCTATCCAAGCTTCACTATATTTTGTTATTTGAACCCAGATAGGTTCATTTTTAGTTTTATGTTCTGTTGCGTATTTGTTAAATTGTTCAGGGAGTTATGATTTTTTTTTTTTAAAAAATTATAATTTTACAAGTTACGAGTATTGAGCTATTTATGGGTTGCTATTTTTAGGTTTTGGTTTTAAAGTACCTATTTGGCCTTTTCATTACTGATTAACAAAAACACATGTTGAGGCACCAGCAGGGTTTTCAATGTATTTAAGTGGTTTTTTAGTAAAAAGTGCAATATATGGTTTTTATAAAGTTACTAACCTAATAGGTAGCGAAATTGATACATTTATTTTTAGTACCATCTGCATTATTGGTGTTGTTGACGCTTCTTTAAAGATGTGAGGCCAAACAGATTTAAAAAAATTAGTCGCATACGGTACAATACAAGAGATGAATTTAATTTTTTTAGTTTTTTGTTGGGGTGATAGTTATGGAGTTATTGGTGGAATTTTATTTTGTTTTATGCATTCTATTTTATCAACTTTAATGTTTTTCTTAGTAGATTGTGTTCAAAAACGATATCACAGCAGATCTGTTGTTGAACTTTCAGGTATATTACACCTTACGCCTAACTTAGGTATTTCTATTTTATTAATGTGTGTGTTTTATTCAGGTATTCCTGGAACCTTGAAATTTACTAGTGAGTTTTATATTTTTAATGGCTTATTTGAAATTTCTCCAACGTCGTGTTGCCTTTTAATGCTTTCTGCAAATGCTTTAGGCCTTATTGGTTTTTCAAAGTGTTGGTTTAATGTAGTTTTTGGTACAACAAACAATAATTTAAAATGTTTGCCTATGGATTTAACAGCAAAAGAACTTTTAGTTATACTAAATTGTTATGTTTTATTAATTTCTACAATTTTTTTTTTTAATTTTTTTTTTTAAGATTAAATGGAGGTAAAGTTAGACGTTAGTAATACTGTTATTTATTTTATAATATACGATGAAAATTTCCCCATAAACGATTTTTTTGATTTTTGGTTAAAAGAAAATTTTTTTTTAATCACAGAATGTAGCAAATGTACTTCATATTTTAATGCATTAGCAGACAAAATAGGGTTTACTTTTAAAGCCCCAAATAATAAAAATATTTATTTTACAAAATTATTATTTAATAAATATTTTTACATAGAGTTTATTTTAATAAAATAGACCTTATATTGAGTTTGAATATAAATAGGCATAAAAACAATTTTTTTTTTTTAACTAACATAAACTATCTTAGCTTACTTCCAATTAATTTGTTTAATTTAAATATTATTTTAAATTTAAAAAATAAAAATTATATTTTTAAAAAATATTTTAATATTTTTTTTAAATATAATTTTTTAATCTACAAACATAATAATTTTTTTAAAGGTAATAGTTATTTTTTTAAAAAATACACAAATTTGGGTAATTTTAAAATTATACTTATTTATTGATCTTTTTATTTTAACCAATTAAACAATATTTTAAATTTATTTTATTATATAAACTACAATAATTTAAATTATTATTTTTTAACTACAAAATTAATTAATAATGACATAATAACGTTAAACTGATTAAAGTATAAAACAAAAATATTACATAAATTTTTAAATTTTTTTAAGATTAATCTTTATAACTTAAAAAAGTTTAATTATGTTTTCCTATTAAAAAAGTTTTTTAAAAAATATAAAATACAATATTTAATAATATTAGATATCGATGTCTCAAATTTTTTTTTTAATTTTTTTTCAAAGTTAAATATTAATATGATAAATATATTTTCACTAAATATAAATTTTTTAAATTGTATGAACTACTCAAACTTTCTTGTTGCTCTAAATAATATATATTTTTATAAAATACTTTTAACAAATTTTTTTTATGATATTTATATCTTAGCAAAATTTAATAAATATTTTTTTTTTTTTAAAAAATACCAGCATCTAATAAGCAAAATATAT
>Ga0307987_1000711_pt1 | contig 19567 bp, 10 predicted proteins | sample EllFjometagen181_FD_203157 | JGI IMG/M metagenome (GOLD analysis project Ga0307987, IMG submission 203157) | Marine microbial communities from Ellis Fjord, Antarctic Ocean - #181 | ecosystem: Environmental > Aquatic > Marine > Unclassified | place: Southern Ocean | collected 2014-10-08
GGTCAAAAGGCAACTGGTCGCCTGAAATCAGGTAACAGGTAAAACTTTTATTATAAAAATAACTTTGAACCTGCAACTCTGAACCTAAAACCACGGTTCGAAAGGCTTTTCAGATTGGGTCTAATTACTTGAAAATATTTCTTGCATTGGTCTGATAATTAGTCCAATATAGGTGTGTTGTTTAGAGAAAGGTAAGCATATTTATGATTAGTGCAACTAAACGTTCTGATGTCTAAATTCTTAGCGGACGCCAGAGACAAAAAAGTGTAAAAGGTAAACGGTAAATGGTAAACGTTGGAATGCCTTCAGTCTTCGCCTGTTGGGCTACGGCCCGACACGGCCGGTGGTATATAATCAGTTAGATGGTTAGATAGGTGTGGAATAGCTCTGTAAGTATTTATTATGAAAAGGAAAAGTTTGCAAATCAATATTGTCTTGTAGGAACGGGATCAGCCTTCGCTATACTAGACTACGGCTCGACAAGTGGTCATCGTCCCTGACCGTGTGCCGCCGTAGCTTGAAAAGCGAAGAGGTATGACCGACAAGCGTTTTCAACCAGAAAAACAAGGTTTATCAGGTAACCCTTTTGGAATTAGTTGCATTCCCTGATGTAAGATGCTATTATTTTTCTTGGCTGTTTTTTGTTATTCATAATAATGCAATATATTATATTGCAAATAAAAAAACAGCTACTTTTTTAAACCTCTGTGGGATGATAGTGATAAATAAAAGAAAGGTATTATATGAGAGCAATAAGTAAAGTAGCGCCTGAATGGTGGGATTATACAACACTTGACCGTGAAACTCTTGAGGATGCGGCAAGAATAAATATTGATAATCTACAAAGTTTTGAGCGAGATGGTTTTAAAATAAATATTTATGATACTGTGCAGGAATTGTATTGTGCAGAAGCTTTGGAATATATTAATGCCTGGCAACAGGCAACAGAAGAATCGCCTGCCGGTATTTGTGGGCCGATAGGGCCAACTGAACAGTTGCCGATTGTTGCGCAGATGGTTAATGCACTTAATCTTGACCTTAAGCATTGTCACTTTTGGGGAATGGATGAATGGGTAATTGATGGTAAAGAGGCCAGTATAGATTTTCCTCTTAGTTTTGCTAAAGCAGATATGGATTTGTGTTTTAATCATATTAAGCCGGAACTACGTATGCCAATGGAAAATCTGCATTTCCCGAGCGTTGATACCACCGCATACAGCGATAGCTATGATGAGTTTCGGTGTGTTCTGATGCAGGGTGGACAGGGGGAAACCAAGCACTGGGCATTTAATGATCCCCTTAAACGGGAAGGCGCATATAAAGATGTGCCCCCTACACCTGAAGAGTATTGTCAATTGGGAGCACGGGTGGTGGAGCTTCATCCAATGACATTAATTCAGAATGCGAGAACATCCGGTGGTGGCACGATTCATAATGTGCCATGTCAAGCAGTTACCGTAGGCCCGAAAGAGACCTGGAAGTCAGAAAAAGTCTCTATCTGGCATCCTGGGCAGCATGATAATCCTTTCGGTATGCGTCTAACAACGCTAATGATTTCTAAAGGTATGCCTGATGCTGCAGTTCCAATGTCGTTATTGGCAAATCATCCAAATGTGCAGTTTAACTTTCTGCGAAGCGCCTTTGGTGTTTGTGATGTTGAAATGCACTAGCAAATATGAACAAGAGTTTTAGCCACGGATGAACACCGATAAACACGGAAAGAAGAGAAGAGTTTTATCCGCAGATTACGCAGATTAAAGAAAAAGTTTAACCACGAATCACATAGGGCGGCCGAGCCGCAATCAAAAGAATTCTCGCACGAAGGCGCAAAGAACACAACGCTTTTTAAGTCTGTAATTTTAACGCAGTGTGTGATAATCTTACTCTTTGTGTTTCTATGTGTTCTATGTGGCCTATTCTGATTATAGCTCCATAGGAGCGACATAATGTAGCCACGGGTGTAAACCCGTGGATAAATAACACGAGCGACGCTCGTACCTGCTCACGCCAGTGTCAGGCGTAGCCTTTGGCGAAGACGGGATGTTTTTACGATCAACGAACAACGGTTAACGAATAAAGTAAAACGAATTTCTTAGAACTTAGAACTAAAAATAATATAAAAAATATGATAGAACCTATTAAGGTTCAAGGAAGGATAAAATGAAAAAGATTGCATTTGCAGTGGGATGTCACCCTGATGATATTGAATTTATGATGTCAGGTACATTGATACGGCTTAAAGATGCCGGTTATGAAATCCATTACATGAATGTTGCTAATGGCTCTTGTGGTTCTGATACTCTTGATAGGGATGCAATAGTTGCTGTCCGACGAGAAGAGTCAATAGCTGCGGCGGAGCTGATTGGTGCAGTGTATCATGAAAGTATTTCAGATGATTTAGAAGTTTTTTATGAACGCGAATTATTATTTAGAATGGGTGCCGTTATTAGAGAAGTTTCACCTGATATTATTTTAACTCATTCGCCAACTGAATATATGGAGGATCATGCTAATACTTGTAGACTAGCTGTATCTGCGGCTTTTTCACGTGGAATGAGAAATTTCAAGACCATTCCTGAAACTGCTCCGATAACAAAACCTCTTACAATTTATCATTGTCTTCCTTATGGGTTGCAAACACAGTTACGCATGCCGGTAAATGCTGATATGTATATTGATGTAACAGATTGTATTGACAAAAAGGCAGAGATGTTGAGTTGTCACAAAAGCCAGAAGGAGTGGCTTGATGTCAGTCAGGGAATGGATTCATACCTGACTACTATGTCAGAGCAGTGTAAAGCGATGGGGGATATGTCGGGGGAATATAATTATGCAGAAGGATGGTGCCAACATCTTCATTTAGGACTTTCTTGCGAGGAAGACAATCCTTTGAAAGATTTGAAAGTTGAGAAAGAGGTTTTGTCCGCAGATGACGCAGATTAAAAAGATTGAAGAAAGAGTTTTTCGAGCTGAGGCTCGGAGGACGCAGAGAAGAAATTAAGAAACCGTGCTTCGACAAAAGGCTTCGCAGGACACGGTGGGAGATATGGGACTTATGGGAGTTATGTTCTTGACTTCGTCAAGGAAGAATATTTGATAGGTTGCAAAGCAACACTTGAGTTTACTATTTACCATTTACAGTTTACCGTTTCTTTACTTAAATCATACATAGAACTTAGAACTAAAAAAGATAGGGCTGAAAAGAAGATAAAACTTTTGACAATACCAATAATAAAGAAGCAAGCAAATAAGGAAAAACTATTATGTTAGGTAATAGAATTAGATTGATAAAAAAAATGGATCCCAAATTTTTTCAAAAGATTGGATCTGTTTCCATGTTGCTGGCATGTTGTGGTGCACTTGCATTTGTTGTTGGCTGCCAGGACCAAAAGAGGCCTTTGAAACCCGTTGATGCAAAAACGCTAAAACTAAAAACAGACGGTAAGACAACAGTTGCAGAATCGCTCAACCTAACAACAGACGGTAAGACCACTACCTGTATTACACTCTCAGAAACGGCAAGCGTGCCAGAGAAAACTGCAGCGAAAGAATTGGCTGCCTATTTAAAGAAGGTGACAGGGGCTGAGTTCCCCATCGTCAAGCCCGGGGATGCTGCTGGTCGACCAGTCATTGCCGTTGGACCTGGTGCTGCCAATGCATTGGTTCCGGATATTGATTTAGTCAAAGCTGGGAAAAAAGGCTTGGGAGATGATGGCATCATAGTAAAGACAATTCCATCGAAAGAGATTGATAGTGGCCTGTCTCTTATTTTGACCGGAGCCGAAGGTTCCAAACGTGGTACACTATACGCTGTTTACGAATTTTTGGAACGTGAAGTCGGTGTTCGTTGGTGGACGCATACAGAAGAGTTTGTACCTAAGAAACCGACGCTCACAATACCCCCCTTTGATACTCGCTACAAACCGCCATTTTTCTTTAGAGAAGTTTACAGTTGGGGAATGGTGCACATCGGACCAACATGGCAATACGATGACTCAGACGCCGCAGTAGAAGACTGGCCTAAGGCAAGATTTGCCGCGCACTTGCGCAACAATGGTTCGGGGACACGTATGCCGGCCAGCTTGGGTGGCTGTTATCTTCCCATGGGCAGGGGACATACCTTTTATCCATTCCTGCCACCTGAAAAGTATTTTGAGGAGCATCCAGAATGGTATAGCGAGCGCGGTGGTAAGCGACTGGATAAAGGCGCCCAACTCTGTATGACCAACGACGAGATGCTCGAAGAATTTTCAAAAAATGTCCTAATTAAAATCCGGGAGCAACCGCATTTGGGCATGGTCCACATCAGTCAAAATGATAACAAAGCCTACTGCCAGTGTGCCAAGTGCAAGGCACTGGATGACGCGGAGGGCTCGCATGCTGGCTCCATGCTCTACGGCGTTAATAAGATAGCCGAAGCGATAGAGAAGGAATTTCCTGATTTCTATATAGTTAGCTTTGCCTATGAGTATACGCGTAAACCACCCAAGACCATACGTCCTCGCTCAAATGTGTTAATCCAGTTTTGTACAATTGAACGGAGTTCGATGCAGCCCATAGACAGCAAGGAAAATAGATCGGTGTTTAACGACCTTCAAGGTTGGGCCGCTGCCGCTCCAAAGCTCTTTATATGGGATTACACTATGAATCTGAATGGTCCTATGGCACCACACCCCAAATTGCAAGTGTATGGTCCAGATTTTCACACTTATCTAGACAACAATGCTGTCGGAGTATTTTGCGAAGGTGAATCCATTGGCTTTACAGATTTTATCTCCCTAAAAGTTTACTTGATGGCCCATCTGCTGTGGGACCCGTCGCGTAATGAGGAAGAGATTATTGATGAATTTCTTAATGGATACTACGGAAAAGCAGCTCCCTTTGTAAAAAAGGTTTTAGATGTTTTTGAAAAATTGGGAAGCAAGGTACGTATGGCCGCATGGAGCGAAGGGCCGGATGCCAGCTGGCTCACGCTTGAAGCAATGAACCAAGCCACTGAACTATTTCAAAAGGCAGAAGCTGCAGTTGCAGATGATCCCATCTCGATGAAGCGCCTCAAAATGGCGCGTGTATCGCTTGATCACCAATGGCTAAGGGGTTATGCACAATATCGAGAGCAGGCAGAAAATGAAGGCGTTGAATTTCTAGGGCCTCAGGATCCGGCAAAAGGAGCCGCAGACTTTTCAGCATATATTCGTGCCGAGATGGCCGCTGCGCCTAAGGACTATTATACAGCTCACATGCCAAACTTAGTCCAGTTTGCGTTCATGACTAAGACCTTTGATGCTTACCTTAAGGAGTTGACAAAACTTGCCATGAAACGACCAGGATCGCTTCCGGCACGTTTCCGAGATATACCTCCTTCAAAGATTATTAATATGGACGAATCCTTAGTAAGTGTCTTTGTAAATATGGGTGCTGAAGTGGTGGAAGATCCCAAGTCTACCAGTGGGTTGACAATGAAATTGCCAAAAGCTGCGGTCCCGTCATGGGCTTTGCAGGCTATGACCAAACGTTTTGACACATTGGGAGGATTTGGACGCTATCATGTTTATGCAGTTGTTCGGTGTGATCTTAAAAGCGATGAAGGTGCGGCCTTTGTGGTTGGTGTCTGGGATAATACTAACCTCAAAGGACTAGGTGCGGTTAGTTTTCCAATCGGTAAATCTGCTCCGCCATTGACAGCAAAAGATCTCGACAAGAATCCGAAAATCACCTACGACACAATCACAAGCGGTAATCCGGTTACAGACGGAGAGTATCACACTTATGACCTTGGTGTTTACAACCTTTTACATGAAAATATGATGGTATGGTTCGGATCTACGACCAGCGACATATACGTGGAACGGGTAATCTTTGTACGAGAGGATATTCCGGAGGGAAAGGAATCTTGGGATGCAAAGGCACGGGCTGCTTACACCAAACTACATAATGAGAAAAACTATGCTGGTGCCAGGACTTATCTTGATGGTATTGATTTTACAGCAAGTGAACGACTTAAAGGTGAATACGTATCTTATCAACTGAGCCTTGACAGAGCTGAAGGCAAGAATGCAAGTAGTATTGAATTTGCAAAAGCTCAGGCAGGAGCTTATATTACAAAAATAGGATTGGGAAATCCATCGTGGATACATTACAATGTGCTCTCGCATCTTTTTGACAGTCTTGCTGATAAACAGCCCGCATATAATTATTACAAGTCAATTGAAGTTCCCTATGGTTCTTACCTTCCGGTTATTGCAACTCAACGGTATGCTATTAGGGCTTGTAATGCTCTTGAAAAATTTGACGAAGCTAAAGCAATATCAATTGCAATTGGCGATAGTAAATAACAAGGATAACATAGGGCGGCATAGCCGCAACCAAAAGAGGTCATCCACAGATTTCGTAGATTAAAAAGATTATTTGCAGAATGATTTAAAGCAGAATGATTTTAAAGAAAGAGTTACGGCAAAATCATTTAATGACAAAATCATTGAAGAAAGAAAATGAAAGCTCCTAGGGAGCGACGGCATGTAGCCCCGGGTGTAAACCCGTGGGGAAATATAATAAACAAATATTTTCCCGCTCACAGCAGTGTCTTTTATTCGACGTTCGATGTTGAATGTTCGATGTTGGACGTTCATTTAACAAAAAGTTGACAGATATAAAATTGCGATGTAAGTTATTTGTGAATATAGCGTTGTAATTGTTGTAAATAATAATCGATCAAAAAAAAGAAGTTGAAGAATTGTAATATAAAGGAAAGTTAAAAATGAAGAATGAAGATACTTTTAAGCTTGAGGCTCTGGTAGACTTTCCCGATGATGCTCTTTCTACCTCGCAAGTCTTGACTCCAACCCATATTGATAAGTTAATGGCAAAGTTGGTGGATTTGGGTGTTCGCCGAGTGAGCTGGGGATACTATGGAGATGGTCATGGAGGATGGCTGATGCCTACCCAGTCAAAAGACTATGCTAACGGCTGGCAGCGTTGTGCAGACACCTATCGACTCTTAGAAAATCCTTTACGGGTAGCGGTTGAAGCTGGACACAAATATGGTTTGGAAGTGTATGCCTATTATAAACCTTATGAAACTGGTGCAGGGATACTGTTCCCGGATGGCTCTCCACAGGCAAAAGAGATGGGTTTATTGCCACATACTGGTGGACAGCTAGTTTGGATGGAGCCATTTGTGAAAAACAATCCAACTTTACGAATTAAACGGCGTGAAGATGTTTCTCCAGAAATGCTCACCGCTAGCGTCAGCACTATTCGTTTAATAAAGCAGGATGCCTTGCCAACTCGTATAACAAAGGAACACTTGCAGATTTGGACTTCTTCGGACAATTGGTGTTACGAAGAGATTAAAGTTGATTTCTCACTATCTGAGTCTATTGAACAAGCATCCCATGATGTGAGGGATGAAGAGGGTAAACTTCTAACACGTCAAGGCGAAGATATTCGTGTTTTGACTCTTTCTGGACTAGATATCAAAGATAAACACCTGCTAGTTACTACTGATTTTATTAGCGGAACCGCTGATTTTAGCAATTCTGGCACTGCAATAATGACAGCTCATAATGCCGATGGTCATGAAATACCCGGTGTGTTCGCTACTGGTGCTACCGTTTGGGCTGCCAACCTGGTGAATTTTCGAGAGGGAGGATTGACATTCGATTACTGTTGGGGAGCAAAACGAATTACACTTGATGAACCAAACACATCCGGCAAACTTGGACTCATCGCTTTTACTAGAGGACGAAATCAATATCTGCCGGGATCTCTTTGTGAAACTGAACCCAAAGTACAGGATTTCTGGATGTCCTGTCTTGAGGAGATGATAGATGCAGGTGTAGACGGAGTAGATTTTCGAGAAGAGAGCCATAGTTCGCATACCGATACTGTTCATGATTATGGTTTCAATGATGTCATCCTTGAGCAATGTGGTGATTTGCAAGGAGAAGAGCTTTGTGCTAAAATTAGTGAAATTCGAGGAAATGCCTATACGGAATTTCTTCGAAAGTGTAAAGCTCGACTTACAACTTGTGGAATGCGCATGCGTTACAACTTACAACTTGATTTTTTCCGTCCAGATCCGCCTACGGCACGTCTAGCTGCCTATCCTGCAAATATGCATTTCGACTGGCAGCGATGGCTTGATGAAGGCCTAATGGATGAGGCCATACTTCGTTTTTATCATTTTCCTTTCGAGTTTGTTTTTGAGGATTCTGTTAGCGCGAAAATGATAGAACGCTGTGAACAACGCGGTATTCCGATTGTCTTAAACCGTTACGTCAATAATGCGGGAGCCCAGCTTCCACAGGAGGTTGAACGTATTTATAAAGACCAGCGGTTCAGCGGATTTATTCTTTACGAGACATCTAACTTTATTCAGTTTGATGCCGCTGGCGACTGCACTATGATTATGCCGATTGTGCAAGAGGCTGTGAAAAAAATTACTTAGTTAGATAGTTAGACATGCTCTGACGGAGCATTTGGTTTTAGCCTAGGGTGAGCGACCAACGGGAGTGTAACCCTAGGTAACATAATAAAAACAAAGTTTTTACCTGCTCACGGCAGTGTCTTAGCTAACAACTAATAACTAACCACTAACAATTATGAACGTGTCTTAACGAACAACTATTAACGAATAACTACTTAGAACGAAAAAATAGGATAGAAGCTATAATAATAAAGGATTATGAATGAAGTTACTGAAGAAAATACAATTTACCTTACTGATCATTGGCATCATATCTTTGATATCTTGCAGTGATTCGATTCCTGTCAAGGATGTGAAATCCACTAAAACACCCACTAATGTGGTGAAAAAAACCGCATTAAGCCCAATTGGAGCCACTGTTGCCCTTGGGAATATTGAGGATTTTTCCATCCTCATCCCAGAACAAGCTACGGCTCAGGAAAAGTACAGTGCCACGATGTTGACGGAATATCTTGGAAAGATGTTTAACACCACATTGCAAGTGGTGCAGGAACCGCAAGTGGTCGAGGGAAAGATTATCAGCGTGGGTAACACTGATGCAGCTGCGACAGCCAAAATTAATGCTGATCCCCGCGAACAGGCTTATAAGCTGGCAGTCTCAGGTGGGAATTTGTATATTCTTGGAGGAACACGAGGTCCAATCTACGGTGTTATCGCACTGCTTGAGGAAGACCTGGGATGCCGCTGGTATTCGGCGCGAAATGACGTTGACCCGGTAATCCCAATGCGTTCAAATGATGAGCTAACGGTAGTTCCACGTAGCTACGCACCTCCATTTGAGGTCCGCGATGTGTTTTACTGGAACGCATTCAGTGTTAGTGCCAATTGGGCGGTGTTTAACCGTATTCAAGCTTTAGGGCGTTACAACAAAATGTCGTTGGAATCCGGAGGAGGGCTGTCGAACTCCGCGTATTGGGTTCACACATACAACGGACTGGTGCCAGCCGCTAAGTATTTTGCCGACCATCCTGAATACTTTCCGCTCCTTAACGGTAAACGTCATCCTTCTAAAATTTCTAACGGGCAGTTGTGCTATACCAGCACGGGAGTTGTTGAGGTCATTGTCAAAACACTTGATGAGGAAATAGCGAAAAATCCTGGCACAAGGCTTTACAGCGTATCTGCCAATGACAATGTCTATGATAACTGCGAATGTCCTGCCTGCCAGGAAATCATCAAGCTGGACGGTGTCCCCGGTGCCCAGCTCTATTTAGCTAATGCAGTCGCCGCCAAGCTAGTCGTTAAATACCCCGAAATCAAAATCTCCACATTGGCTTATGTAAATAGCCAGAAGCCGCCAAAAAATATTAAACCAGGCCCCAATACTGTTATTTTATATGCTCCGATCAGACAACGATATAATCACATAAGCATGCTGTTGCCAATTGGGGATATCAAAGCAATTAAAGATGAACTGGCCGACTGGCACAAAATAGCATCCCATATCTACCTGTGGGATTATGTAGATATTATTGGTAAAACACCAGTTCCTTTCCCGAATTTTGAAGCTCAGGAACGTGGCTGGCAATTCCTTATTGACAATGGTGTCACTGGGATCTTTATGCAGGGTCCCTACGTGAACCCAGGGTCCCTCGGAGCACTGAAAAGCTGGCTTTATGCGAAGAAACTCTGGAATCCAACATGGTCTCAGGATGAACTCATTCAAGAGTTTATCTCTTCATATTATGGGCCGGCAGCGGTGGAAATGGCTCAATATGTCGCTTTGCAAAGGGCGGCATGGTCCAATTTCTATAGCAACAGTAAATCGGGAGCTGGTCTAAAGTTTTCTCCTGCCGAGATTCAGCAGATGTACCAGTTCTTGGATGCCGCAATGATCAATTGCAGTGGACAACCTGACTATTCAGTCAAAATAGAGCGGGAACGTCTCACATTGCTTTGTCTATCCCTGGCAGCCCATCCAAAGAAGGAAACTGCCGCAGACTACGCCGACAAACTGAAACAAGCGGAAGCGTTGATCAGCAGGTTTGAGATTGTTAAATTTGGTGAGGGCACTACCGCTGCAGAAAATCTGCGTGGGTGGAACAAAAAGCTAAAAAGAGCGACCGACGGCAGTCCATTGCCGCAGTACTCCAAAAATTCAGTTACAGTAAAAGAAGCTTCTTGTGCTGCTGGCTCAACATATCTCCCCGATGCAGATGCTGTCCTAGGCCATGCCTCAAGGCAACCCGGAGGCAACTCTGAATGGGGCGTTCAATGGCCATTCGGCGACTTCATTGATCTATTACAGCCAGGGAAAGTTTATATTGTACGTATGCGAGTAAAAGCAGAATTTAAGAAAGTAATTCCTCAGAAAAACGGAAATCTATTCACCCTTGGCGCCTATACATATGGCGGAATTGGACCAGGTAGTCAAGGAGCTGGATTTAAGGGACATTTCTCTGCCAATGATAATGGACAATACCGTTGGATTGAACTGGGTAAATTGCAAATTAACACTCCGAATGCAGCCGGATTACTTTACTGTTTTCCAGGGAAAGACCTCACCAAGGACGATGCCGTCTGGTATGACTATATGGAATTTGTACCGGAAGATGAGTTCAAGGATACTAACCTGGTTGCCAAACTACCACTGATTAAACTATAGGTACTGTTAGAAATTGTATGAAAAAAAAGATTGTTTGCAGAATGATTATAAAAAGAATTTTATCGACAGAATCATTTTAATGACAGAATCATTTAAGAAAGAGTTTAGCCATTCTGATTACAGCTCCATAGGAGCGACATCTTTGTAGCCACGGGTGTAAACCCGTGGATAAATAACACGAACAACGCTCGTTCCTGCCCACGGCAGTGTCAGGCGTAGCTCGTAGGGCGAAGACTGGAGTGTCTTTACGAATAACGATCAACGAATAACGTAACACGAATTACATTAGGAAAAGTTAATTATGAATATCGAAAATGATATTACGATGGCAGATATTGTTAAGGGTCTATACGATTTGGGTCTCAAAAAAGGAGATGTTGTTCTTGTTCACGCGGCTATGCGAACATTTGGCAACATTCAAGGTGGCGCGCAGACGGTTGTTGATGCGTTTTTGGATGTTATCGGACCCCAGGGAACATTGGTGGTTCCGACATTCACCTTTAAACATGAAGCTGAAGACGATCCTGTCATCGATCCTCAAAATGATATATCCGAGATGGGAGCTATCTCCGAGGCGGTTCGCGTCCATCCTAAGGCATTGAGAAGTACTGCTTTCCGCCACAGTGTTGCTGCGATTGGAAGAAGAGCTGAGGTGATTACTCAGTGCGACTCAAAACTGTCGCCATTCGATTTGCATTCATCGTTTGGTGTTATGTTGGCATTAAACACAAAGGTTCTCCTTGCGGGGGTTACATATGCAAGTTCAACAAGCCATCATTTTGCCGAATGGGTTTGTGATGTGCCTTATCGCCATGCATTTGGTGTTAACGTGACGGTTCGCAATCCAGATGGATCAATGGTTAAACAGCAAATGACGGATTATCAACCCAAGCCCTGTGCGGACGGATCAGTTTATGGGGCGAAGCAGCATCATACAGACTTCAATTTCCTCGGACAAATGCTTGAGGACAAGAAACAAGCTGTGGTTTCTTCCATAGGCAACGCCGTCATTCGCTGTTTCAAAATGAGAGATCTTGTTGACACAGCTCAGGTTGAAGCAGAAAAGGATTTCAACGTTTTTCGTACTGACGGATCCAGAGGCAACGATTTTACCCCTCTTGAGATTGGTCAGATTGTAGTAAGCAAGGAAATGCCAGACGGTGCGGGGCGTCCAAGCAGTTATCAATGGAGTGTGGTCGATGAAACGCTTCTCAAGCAACCCTGAAAGAACTCCGCAGGCTTGAGAATAAATTAAAAATTAAGAATTAAAGATTAAAAATGTAGGAAAGCCTCCGGCGGTATTTATGTTAAATGTTTTCGCACAGAGGCACAGAGTACGCAGATAAGAGGATTCAAATCCTGGAATGCTGTAGAGGCGCACGGCCGTGCGTCTTTGTCTGAAATGTCGCATCCTTTTAGATTGCGGACGGGAGCGCTGATGTCCTCATCAGCATCTTGCGATAACATCGCAGGGGGTTAGCTCCATAGGAGCGACATAATGTAGCCACGGGTGTAAACCCATGGAAAAATAACACGAGCAACGCTCGTACCTGCTCACGGCAGTGCTAGCTTTGCTAGTCCCGCAAAGCGGGAAACAACGAATAACGATCAACGATCAACGATCAACGAATAACGATTAACGACCAACGAATAACTATTTAGAACGAAAAAGATATGATAGAAACTATAATAACAAAAGGATATACTTATGAAAAAAGAACGTAACATTACAGATATAGAACGTATTGTCGGTTGCATTAGAGGCAAGGCAATTGGCGGAACCCTCGGCGCACCACCAGAAGGTAGGATGGAATTATTGGATCTTACTTACTATGACCCGATTCCCACGGGGATACTTCCCAACGATGATTTTGACATCCAACTGCTTTTTCTCGAGTCTGTTGAGGGAGCCGGCGGTCGGGTTGATTCTCGAATTCTGGCAAAAACCTGGAGCGAGAGAATGACTTTTCCATTCGATGAATATGGTGTTGCGACACTAAATTTGAAACGCGGACTTTTTCCACCAGTGACCGGCTGGTTCGACAATCCATTCAAGAATTGCATGGGTAGTCCGATTCGCAGTGAACTTTGGGCTTTGCTTGCCCCTGGTCGCCCTCGACTAGCAGCATACTTTGCCATGCAGGACTCTATGATAGATCACGCTGAGGAATCAATTGCTGGAGAGATGTTCTTCTCGGCAATTGAGTCTATAGCGTTTTCTGGTGAAACTGATTTTATCAAATTGATTGAATCAGGTTACAAGGTAATAGATCCCGACTGCCAAACAGCAAAAGCCGTGAGATTTACCATGGACAACTACACTAAGATGGATTGGCAGGCTCTGCGTGCGGAAGTTCTTGTGAAGTTTGGTCATCCCAATTTTACTGAAGCTCCTCAGAACATTGCCTTTACGTTGTTTGGTCTGCTCTATTATCCTGACGATTTCGAAAAAGCACTGCTTTGTACGACAAACTGCGGGTATGATACCGACTGTACTGCAGCTACGATAGGCGCTATCTGGGGGCTAGTTAACGGAGATCGCTTTCCTGAACGGTGGACTAAACCTATAGGCAGCTATATGCTTGCCAGCCATGATGTTTATGATATGTCCATGCCCGGAGATATTAATGAACTTGCTGAACATATCCTCCGAGTCCAGAAAATGGTTGAAGAGTTCTACAAGACGGTCTCAGAGGACGATGTGGCTACCCTCGTGGAAGAGCAGCTTGCCGACCTGTCAACATTTAAACCATCAGCTGATACGGAGCTTACTGTTTCTGGTAGTCCAATACTTGGGAAAAGTGCAAAGCTGAAAACAAACCAAGCCTTGAGTGTGGCATCTGTAAGATATCCATTCAAGGCAGATATATCCGGTGCTAACTTGACTATTACAGAACAAGAGTCTGCTTACACGCCTTCAAATGTACGTGTCACCATCGAAGAGAATAATGGAAGACTACATAATATTGGACTAATAACACCCCATGAATTATGGATGGCAGCAAGCGACAATAAGAACGAACTAATGCAAATGGTTGATTCTGATAATTTTGAAAATCTTCAACCTACTGCGCTTTCAGAGAGGACATTTTTGTTAAAAGACTTTACAAAAAAAGAGTGGTTACTTTTGCGCGGATACGTACATATCAATGTTAGAGATAAATATAATCTTAAGGTTTTTGCAGAATGCCCAGTATCCGCTTGGCTTGACGGAGAACTTATACAGGATAACAGGGTTGGAGAACCCTGTATTCCCGCTCCTCATCGAGGTACGGAGAATAAGGTTAAAGATACCACACTAAATCCCGGTTGGAAACGTTGGGATATCTTGCTGAACACCCGGGAGCAGATACGAGAGGGGAAAGTCTGCATCGTTGTATCTCAGGCCTATACTCATCAGCTTATTGATTATCGTTTAAGAAGAAAACCTTCTGGAGTTTATAATTACTAAATGCATAAAAACAACATTTATAAGAGTGGCAGCTTTGGTGTGTCTGTTAGCTCTGTCCCACGTATATGGTACGGAGTTGGAACTCCTGCGCGTTGACGCCATTTCCTTTGGTGCAACCCATAGTGCCTTCACCAGCCTGGTCAGGTTTGATGACCAGTTCTTTTGCAGTTGGCGTGAGGGATCGGCACATGCCTCGGATGACGGGGTTTTTCGGGTGGCACGTTCGGCGGATGGAACCAATTGGATCTCGGCAGCGCTCATCTCGATTGCTGGTATGGATCTGCGCGATCCGAAACTCAGCGTCATGCCAGACGGGCGCCTCATGCTTTACGGTCCAGAAAAAGACCCGTTGGGAGGAACCCCATGGTTTCATAATCTCGCCTGGTTTTCCGTTGATGGAACGAACTGGACCGGCCCTGTTTCTATCGGTGAGGACGAAGTATGGCTCTGGAAACTGGCGTGGCATGGTAATACCGCCTATGGCGTGGGGTATCACGTATATGATCCATGGGGGATTCGCCTCTATACCAGTACGGACGCAACCAATTGGACGACCCACGTTGACAAACTCTATGATGGAGGCGGTGCGGATGAGAGTTCGATTGTTTTTATGCCGGACGACACCGCCCACTGCATTGTGCGGCGGGACCTACCTCCATATACCGCTCTGCTGGGGACATCCTCTCCACCATACAAAGATTGGACTTGGCAGGATCTTGGCCACCGCATCGGCGGGCCGGAGATGATCCGCTTTCCCGACAATCGCCTACTCGCCTCTGGGCGTATGTATCCCTCGGGTCAGGTTGCTCTGTGGTGGATTGATCCCGATGGTGGAGTGATGACAGAGGCCCTGGTTCTCCCTTCCTGGGGCGACGGGAGCTATCCCGGCATGGTTTGGTACAACGATCGGTTGTGGATCAGTTACTACTCCAGTCACATTACTAACACGAGGGTTTACATTGCCGAGGTGGTTTATACCGCAGAACCGACAGGGACAGGATACTTCGCCACGCCTGCCAGTGGATGGCAGTACGTCTACGATGCGCGTTTTGACGGTCGGCTCGATCAGGACGGATGGAACAATAATGGATATCAGTTCGCTATCCCTGGGGACGACAATTACTCGGCAGTGACAAATGATCAATTTACGGGTGAAAAGACGTTGTATGCGGCCGGTAGCTTTAGCGTTGACCCCACTTACTCCAGTCTCAACATTCCGTTGACCAGCGCAGCCTCGAACGAGATAATCACCGTTGATGTTCGGTTTCGTGCTGGGGATGCGTCGCAACTCGATTCAACCGCGCAATTCCATCTCGCAACTGTGTTCCGTCCTCGCTTTGATGGTTTAGTTGGGAGGCAATTTGGTGCCGTTGCCGTCTCTGAGCAAGGCATTCAGTATTCTGATCAGGATTTCAAATTCACGACCATCGGCCCAGCGCTGGGCACCAACTGGCACACGGGGCGGATCGTGTTTGATTTCCCTGCGCTGTCGTATCACATGTATTTGGACGATTCGGCAGGCAAGTTGTTTACGGCAACTATGCGCGTTGATGACGTTTCTAACAATAACTTTTATGTAGGCGACGGCTCGCGCGGTTATGCAGGTCAGATGAATCTTAGCTATCTTCGCTATTCGACCAATCATATTCCCTGCGGCGCCACGACCAATCTGGTCGTAACGGAGATCGGTGGTAATACTAATCCAACCAGCCAGGGGCAGGGCTGGGTTGAGAGCGGTACCTCTGGATCTGTAGCGGGTGGAACCGAAGGTGCTATCCCATACTGGGGAATCACTGGCGCCACGATACGCAACTACTATAAGAACGTGGGTGTAAGCGAGCTATACCATCATACCGGGTGGACGGCAACGGCGAGGATGCGGATACTAAGCAGCACGGCTAAACCAAGCGTAAGTGCAGTGTTTACGGTGCAAGACGGTGCTGATCATTTTGGCTTCTATTTCTACACGAACGAAGTTGACTACATCAATATATCTGCTGGCGCAACAAAATTGACAGACCTAGACGCCGCCAGGCGCTTTCACGTCTATCAGATTTGCTTCACCCCCTTCTCCGACAGCGGGCTTGGCTCGGTGGAGTTCTTTGTTGATGGAGTGTCGGTCGGCACGAAGACCAGAGTCGATACCGTGGACTCTGTCATTGACCAGACAAGTGGCGGAAGAATTACATTTGGTGCGGGCTCTTCCGGCGGAGAGAGTGATACCCGTTGGGCATCTGTGACCTTCGAAGTCGGCAAACACATCTACAGTCCACCGGGGATCGTGATAATGATTCGCTAGTTTTCGCTTTTTAAGCTACTCCAGAAACGGAGAAAGCAGAGAAAGAGCTTTCATTTTATAAATTAAATATCTATAATATCAACTATTGTTATATTTGATTTCACGGCAAAGTAAATGATTCTGTCAACAATAGATGAAAAGAGATTTAACAAATGATTCTGTCAAAAGTTTTATGAAAACTTAATATAGACAATTGAATATCCAATATCCAACACGGACCGCCGAAGGCAGAGGCTTTAGCTCGCCTAAAGCAACGAGCGCAGCGGAGTGGCAATTCCAAGGATGAAGGAAAGAGAAGACACTGCTGCGAGGGGGAAGTCGCTCCGCTCTTTTATAAACTTAGGGCAAGCCCCAAGGGTGGCATAAGATGCCGATGGGGACATCGGCGCCTTGTCGAGCCATCCGTGTCGTGCCGTAGGAACGAAGCCGGAAGTCTTGAAAAGCGAAGGCTGATCCCAGGCAACAAGACAATAGTTGAACGCGCGATGGAAATTACCTTTAGTACTTCTTTCTTCATTTTTATGTTTGATTTAGCTTTTAAAATATTGGTGGGTTTGCTATACATGCAGTATGAAGTTTTCCATTCTAATTCTATGAAATAGGAGGTTTCGTGAACCAAAGTAATCTAGAGGAGATAAATAATGAGTGATACGCTTAGAGTGCAGGGAGAACCCCAGGATTTCTTGCTGTATACCAGCAGAGATGGGCATGTTCATATTCAGTGTCGTTTGGAAAATGAAACAATTTGGCTTACACAAGATTTGATTGCAAGATTATTTGGTGTACAACGTCCAGCTATTACAAAACATCTCAAGAATATTTTTGAGAGTTGTGAATTAGACGAAAAAGTGGTTAGTTCCAAAATGGAACAAACCACTCTGCATGGAGCAATTGAAGGAAAAAAACAAACCCATTATGTTAAGTTTTACAATTTGGATGTTATAATAGCGGTTGGGTATAGGGTTAACAGCTATCAAGCGACCCAATTTAGAATTTGGGCAACACAGACTCTTAAAGAATTTATTATTAAGGGTTTTGTTATGGATGATGATCGTCTAAAGCAGGGTAAAACACTTTTTGGGAAAGATTATTTTGATGAGTTGCTTGAACGTATTCGCGAAATTAGGGCTAGTGAACGTAGGTTTTATCAAAAGATCACTGATATTTACGCTCTATCTGCTGATTATGATAAAAATTCTCCTCTTACAAAAGATTTCTTTTCAACAGCTCAAAATACTCTTCATTGGGCAATAACAGGAAAAACAGCTGCAGAAATTATATATAGTGAAGCTGATTCTAACAAAATCTACATGGGGCTTACGAGTTGGAAACAAGCACCAGATGGAAAAATTCTTAAATCTGATGTTTCTATTGCAAAGAATTATTTAAACAGAGCACACATTGACGAACTTAATCAAGTTGTTTCAGGTTATCTTGATCTTGCTGAACTTCGGGCTAAACGACAGATTGTTACAAATATGGATGAGTGGGTAATTTTGCTAAATGATTTTCTAAAATTGGCTCAATATCCTATCTTAAAACACAAAGGTCAGATATCTGTGTTAGACGCAAAACTAAAGGCAGAACAGGAGTTTGAAGAGTATCGTATTAAGCAGGATGTTGATTATATTTCAGATTTTGATAAGGAAATTAAAAGGTTGCAAGGTGAATAAAAATAAATCTGACTACGTGATAAGTGGTAAGTGCCTTGCATAAAGAAGTTCTAAGATGGGAGTCGCTATGCTCGTGCTATCTATGATGTCCGCGCCGAGGCGACGAGGCTATAGAAGAAATGAAGTGCCGTCAGGTGGAATCATTGTTGAGTTGAATCGAAGTTCGGAGAAAAGTTCGGTAAAGATCGGAGAAGATTTGACAGATAACCAAAAAATGATTTTGAAAATACTTTCCAAAAAACCTAGTACTTCTGCAAGGCAATTATCTGATTCAATAGGTATTTCAGCTTGAAAAATAGAAGTAAATTTGAGAAAATTAGAAGCAAAATCAATTCTAAAACGTGTTGGACCTGCTAAAGGTGGTCACTGGGAGGTAGTTGATGAGTAAATTTACAGAGGCAAAACTTGAAGAGGCAATAAGGTTGCAATGTCTTTAAACACCAGTCGGTAGAATATTATTATACAATTTTTATGGAACATTATTTGGATTAGATCACCCGTGAATTGCTCTAACATTGAAATTATTATGATTCTATCAAAAATTATATGAGTGCGCCAAGATAAGCTGGCACAGACAAACTGGATAATCCAGTCCGCATAAAGGTTAGCCACCAGTGCGGAATACGACCACATGCACAAGGAGGTAACAAATTGTGTGAAGCTGTGGAAGTAGCGGTTCATCAGCCATAATGCGAAATGTGTGAAGGTTGCTAGCCCCGAAATTTTTATGTAATACATTGGGTCAAGGGTTTCATATTCTGGAAACCAATATCTCTGCACTCGATAAAAGGCGAGAGAGCAGAGGCAATGTCGGGGTCTTTAGACCATGGCGGGTGAATGAACTGTCTGAGTCGGAACTTGGGAGAACCTAAGCGTTTTTATGAAGTCGCAGAGAAAGCCGAAGAGGTTACAATGCGATATGTCGTTTAGGTAGTCGGACTATCTCGTAGTAGAGGAGTAAATAGGGTAATGCCTGTTGAGAGCAACTAAGCTCACTTGAAGGGGATAGCATTTTATTGTAAAGGGAAAGAATGTTTATGCCAGATACAGA
>Ga0307987_1000713_pt1 | contig 19555 bp, 19 predicted proteins | sample EllFjometagen181_FD_203157 | JGI IMG/M metagenome (GOLD analysis project Ga0307987, IMG submission 203157) | Marine microbial communities from Ellis Fjord, Antarctic Ocean - #181 | ecosystem: Environmental > Aquatic > Marine > Unclassified | place: Southern Ocean | collected 2014-10-08
CGGATAATAGCTTTGGCATGCATTGCCCGCCAATACCCCACATCAGATTTTAACTCCAGGTACTCTTTTTCAAGAATAACAACGTACACAGATGGTTCGTTCAGTCTATCAACGGGTTGATGAGCATAATTTCTCAGGGGATCTGGCGGCAGTAATTTTTGACAAGAAGCGTCCATACTTCTTGTTATATCAGACTATTTTCCTCGTGTTCCGAACTTTTTTTAAAAAACCTTAAAAAACTTTACTATCCCGAATATTAACACTTATCGAATATTATATTGTTCTTTTGCTTCACTGTAAATTTTCTGTATATTAATATTTAGATCGGTCTCAGGAGAGATGATATAGGTTTCATGTTTTGCAGACCGTCTTCCAGGATTCGTAGGTGCATATACTCTTAAAATACAAAGCATTTGGTGATCATTATACTCGGCAACTATATCAGATGGCGAATACTCTATTTTTTTCCTACGAAACTCGGTTGTCAACCTTTTAGAAATCGGTTCAAAAGATAAAGTGGCAAATTCTCCAAATTTTCCTATCCCCAAAATTCTAGTTAATCCGGTATAGTTATATTCACTATACCTGGTGTCATGACATACAACAATATATGGAGGATATAGAGTCGTTCCATCAGCCGTCGCGAATGCTTGCTGGGCTTTGTCAAGCTTTTCTGAAAACCTTTTGGTCCTTTTTTGTGAGAATTTCAGTTCTGTTTTATAGAAGGCAAAAAACATTGAAGGATCAATTAATCCAACTGAAACACAAGTACTTATTCTTGTTCTTGCTCCATAGGGGGTAGCAAAGTAGGTTGGGCAATGACTTCGAATAACGTCTTCAGAATCCAATTGCAATAATATTTTTGAACTAATTTTCTTCTTTCGCCTGAATGCGGCCTTTTTAAATATGTTAATAGTTCTGGCCGCTTTTGAAAAAAAACCGCTATCAAGATTGATCCCCTTAGCAATGCCATCTTGGAATAGAAGCGTTGCATTATCATATTGCATGGCAGACCGGATTTCCTTTCTAAATAACATTGGTGTGAATTCGGATTGTTTATGATATACAATCGGCTTTTCATCAACATCCTGATATATCAATCCACCGGGTATGAAGATTGCCCCTTTATTGTCATGTTTCCCAGTAGCGCCCTCCTCGTTTGGTTCAGGCATCCCATTACCATGGCATTTTAATGACAGCATTTTCCACAACGAATTTATTCGAATGGAAATGATCTCTTTTAAAAGTTCGTTACCGATTATATCTTTCTTTTTGATCATTTGGGTACCTTAAATATTTTGTAAAAATGGAATGGAGCTGAAATCCGATGGTTTGTAACAGAGTCAATTTCCAGCATATCAATTTATTCATAATGAAATAGAAAAAGATGCAGCCTGGTTGGAAAATAGCTTTTTCATCATAACAATTGCAACATGAAAAATAATTAAAAAAAATGTTCTCCTCTATGAATCTAAAAATCAATCAAGTCCCGATTTAAGATTACTTGCAAGGAAATTGCGAGCGTTGTCAAGTCAAGTTTCGTACAGGATATTTTAGGCCATAAAATCCACGTCCCTTAAAGCAACGGGATCTGAATAGGTTATGTTTACTGAAAAATTATTCAGATCTATCCGTGCTGTCACTTGATATTTCTTTTGTGTCCAGTTTAGAAATAACTTGTCACTATTTGATTTTAAAATATTGAACTGTCCGTTAAAGGCAGGATAATTGTTCCGGAACTCCATCAGCCTTAAAAGCCTTTGTACCACAGGCTTTTTAAGGGCTTCCCGGGTCTCTTCGATGGTATAATTGTGGCGGTTGATATTCCTGCCCAACTTTGTCTTTTCCAAAAGTTCAATATCATTCTCACCGGCCAGCAACCCAACATAATAAACCTGGGGAATTCCGGGTGAAAAAAACTGAATAGTTCTGGCAGCAATATAGGCATCATCATTACACCCCAGGGCGGAATAATAGGTACAATTCACCTGATAGATATCCAGGTTCTGATAGTCCGGCCCGGAATAGCTCTGCTTTACATTTGATCCTTTTTCATACAGTTTTTTAATAGTCTGATCGATTTCATCCTGATTTAACAGCCCTTCCACATCCACCACTCCGATGCCATCGTGGGTATCCAGAGTAGTTATCTGTTTTCGTGGGCATTTTCTCAGCCAAGCTTTGAGAGATCGGGTCTTGCCCATGTAAAGGGCGTTGAGAACCAGCATGGGCATGGCAAAATCATAGCACCAGTACCCTTTTTCCGCAAGTTTGAGTTGATATGAATAATGTTCGTGCACCTCAGGCAGGATTTGGGTATCAAAGGCCGATGTATAATCGTTGAACCAGTCCAGAAGTTCCCAGATCCGAGGTTCCAGAAAAAAACAATTGGTCCCCAGTTTAACGGTTGTATAGGCAATGGCATCCAGGCGGATCATTTTGGGCCGGTTCCTGGCCAGCCGGATCAAAAAGTTACGCATGACTTCTCGGGTTTTGGAAGAATCATAATCCAGATCAATCTGCTCATGATTAAAGGTGCACCATATTTTTTCCAAAGTACCATCGGGCCGTTCCAATGACTGATAGGGTGGCTGGGGCTTTCGGGTGTAGACCTTTTCCAGGTCTTCATCCTTTATCCAGCCGTTGGGGGCAAGTTTATCAAAGCTTAAGAACATGTCTGCATATTCACTGTCAGCTCCCTTGGCAATATAATCCTGAAAGAAAACAGACTGCCGCGAGATATGATTGACCATAAAATCAATGACCAGGTCAAAATCCTGGCCGATCTTTTCCACATCCTCCCAGGTGCCGAATGCCGGGTCCACTTCATCATAGGTCAGAGGGGCAAATCCTCTGTCGGAAGAGGACGGATAAAAGGGAAGCAGGTGGACGCCGCCAATGGCTTTAGAAAAATATTTACGAAGCACATAATGCAGCTCAGGCAGGTTGACACCTAAGCTGTCAGGGTAGGTAATTAATTGAATTTTATTCTTAATTGTCATTGGGCACCCTTTCCGTTGCTTTTTTGAATAAATTGATAGTGAAGGAGTCCTTCCATGATGCCGCCGGCATAGGATTTTTTTGCAAAATAGATCTGTTTTGCAGATCTTAATGTCTCAAGTTCAGGGCTGTAATTTCCCACGACAACCCCCAAAGGTTCACCTTTCAGCATTTCAGCATCGTTGCCGGAATCACCGCACACCAGAAGATTTTTCAAAGGGATTCCCCATTTATAGCTCAGGTACCGGATAGCTTTCCCCTTGGAGGCCCGGTAGGGAAGGATGTCCAGATGTTTGTCCTGGGAATAGATCAGGGTGTACTGGAATCTGTTTTTGGTCAATATGTGGTGGATCTTTGCCAGTTGGTCTTTCCCCGGCTCCATGGTATAACTCAGCTTATAAGGACCTTGGACACTTGCTTCCTGGGGACGGATAAAATCAATCTCTTCCAGTCGTGATGAAATCAGCTCAGGGTTCCAGTTTTTTGAAATATGGGTTTCCCACCCCTTGTCATGATTCTGTGAATCGCCATAGCTGATCCGGCTGCCCACACCGGAAATAATAATATCCGGTATCCTTATCCCGTGGGTGTTAAGGATATCCATGGCAGATTCAAATACTCTTCCCGTGGCAACGCCAAAACCGACCTGCCCCTTGTTTTTTTCAAGCAGGTCCATCAAGGCGTGGAGGTCTTCCGGGTTTCCCCCCAAAAGGGTATTGTCAATGTCGGTGATCAGCATATAATCGAGTTTTGCCAGCCGTTTGCCAATGGCCTGTTTCTTTTCTACAACGGTCACATATGATTTTTCATATTGGCCGCAGACCATGCTCACCTCATGGCAATATGATTTGGCATGGCTGACCCAGGAATAGAATTTCCGGGTATTTAAGATACCATTTTTTGAGAACTGGCTCCACTTATCCTCGTGAACAATGATATCCTTGATGGCAGATGCCATTTCCTTCGTATTCGTGGGGTCGACGAGAGTACCTGTTTGACAATTTTTGACAATATCCCTTGGACCACCGTCATTGGTGGCAACAATGGGCAGACCACAGGCCAGTGCTTCCAGCAGGGTCAAGCCAAAAGGCTCTGTCAGGGCAGGATTGACAAATACGCCCCGTTTCTGTGCTGCAATCCTGTAGAGTTCAGGGACCTCATGCTCAAAATCATGTTGCTTGGGAATGGCCATTTTTCCGTACAGGTTATACTTGTCCATTAACAGCAGCATCCTTGTCAGGACATCTCGCTCTGTTTCCTCCTTGTCGGAAATATCTTTCCGGATACCGGCAAATATGGCGAGATTGGCCATGGACTGGAGTTCAGCATTCTCACCATAGGCCTTTACCAGACCCTGGATATTTTTGCGTTTGTCCGGACGGCAAAGAACCAGAATCAGGGGTTTATCAGGGTGCGTAAAAAATCTGTTCAATTCCTGGATCACAGATTCTTTTGCAAACAGGGCCTCTTCTTTTTCCTGGCTGCTGGAAAAGGTATCGTGGTAATAGGGATAAAACCGTTCAATGCCGATGCCCGGCGGAATGACCGTGTACTTAGGCAGCGTCCGGTTGCGGTAGAGCCCGTACTGGCCTTCAATTTCCTGGTGGGTGCTGGTGATAACCCGGTCCGCGGATTTAAGGATATGTTCCTCTGTATCAATTCTGTGATCAATTTTCAGTTTTTGATTCATCTTGTTGAGATCATATCCATCATCAAGCAGTCTTGCCCGCTTGGACCTACCCAGGGAATGACCGGTGTAGATCAGGGGGACACCAAAGAAACTGCCCAGCTCCATGGCCACGTGCCCCGCGTCGGGGTAATGGCCGTGGACAACATCCGGAACATCTTTTTCCTGCCGGATAAAAATAATGGTCTTGTCTACAAATTCATCCAGATGGGGCCAGAGCAACTCCTTGCGGATATATTTTTTCCCCCCGCATTGAATCCGCACGATGCGGAACTTTTCATTGACCTGCTCTATGGGCTGTCCATAATCATCAGAATAGGATTTGTCCTTGATCAATCGGGTGAACAGATCTATCTTTCGGATCTGATCGCTGTCAGACAGGGTCTTGCACAACTCCACCACATACTTGATCTGACCGCCGGTGTCTGCATCGTGTCCCAGCTCCATGTTCTCGGCGCGAACAAGCCCGTGAATGCTGAACATTTGAATATATAGTCCTTTTTTATGTGTCATTTTTTTTGTATCCTCTTTCTGAATTCATTATAGATTCTCTCATCTTCCGGCAACGCGCCTTTAATCCCGCAGATATGCCCTGCAAATTCACTGGCAAGAGCCATGGTGGTGTCAATGGGCAGCTTATTCAGCCAGCCGGCTGCTGATATGGCTGCATAGGCATCTCCAGCCCCGACAGTGTCAAAAACATGTTGAATCTTTGCGATATTTTTTTCATAATGCTGATGGTGATGGAACCAATGACTTGCCTGTTCACCCATTGTGAGGATCACTGTTTCAATATGATATATATCCATCAATTGACTGACTCGATATTCAAGGGAACCGTCGTTTAAAAACCAGTTGGAAATTTCATCAAATTCGTCTTGGTTGAGTTTTAAGGTATCTGCAATCAACAATGAGTTCTTTATGGTCTGCCGGGTATAGCAGTCAGGCCTTAAATTAATGTCACAAAATGCGGCTGTATGTTGCGGTTTTTGGCGCATCATTTCATAAAATTTTCCGGCACTGCTTTCCCTTCGCTGGATCAAGCTTCCAAAATAGATCATTCTTAAATCCGAATGGAAACACTGTTTGGGTATGATATCATAATCGATATAATCATAGGCTTTATCCGGAACGATGGTAAAACTATGGTCAGCTCCCTGGGTTGTTTTTACCTCCACAACGCCGGTGCCATGGTCTGTATCAATTTGGATATCATGCGTATCAAAACCATGATCGGCCAAAAAAGTCAGTATCTCTTCCCCATTCTGATCACTGCCGACCTTGGAAACGAATCTAACAGGAAAGCCTGATTTTTTTAAATGAAAGGCAAAATTAAACGGAGCACCACCAATACATTTACCACTTGGAAAAATATCAAACAGTATTTCACCGATAACTAAAAACATAGTTCCCTCTTCTTTTTAAAATAAATTCTGTTGAGAATAAAAAATCAGCTATTTTTTTTCAAACTCTTCTTTACCGCCCCCACATGTCGGGCAGGCCCAATCCTCAGGAAGATTTCCTCAAATGCTGTTCCGGGTTCAATGATGGCATCCGGATTACCAATTCCAGGATCGTAGATATAACCACATGGGGATAGATACATCTGTTGGGAAAGCCGCATGTCCCCACAACCCGTCGCTGGCCCAATATGCCGGATACCTAAAAAATTGATGTAATTTTGTTTCGTACGCTCGTGAAACAGGCTCATCAACATTCTGGGATGGACAATCTTCAAGTTGTTCTTTTGAAATATTAAGATCAATGATTCTTGAAGACCAATACATATTACTAATCATTAACGGTGAAATTAAAACCTTTTTATCAAAAAGCCACTTTCCTGTATCTCGATTCTCATGCCCCGGGATTTGTTAGAATAGTATCCATAATATCTGACAGTTAAGTTCATACAGGGTTCTTCCGGATTGCACATCCCAGATATGGACCTGCCCGGGGTAAATTGCGGCGGCTGCGGCTATCTTGGCTGCAGTGACTATGCCGTGGCCGTTGTCACCGACCAAGTTCCTGTCAACAAATGCACGGTGGGGGGAGAATCCTGCGCCATCCTTGTCGCAGGGATTATGGGGGTTGAAGTGGGTGAAATGATTCCGGTCCGGGCCATAGTCCTTTGTGGCGCCAAAACCTCCGATCGCCTCCAATCCACCCCATACCGGGGGGAACAACGATGTGCATCCGCCCACCAGGTGGCAGGGGTCCAGGGCTGCACCTTTGGCTGCCTATAATTTGGGGACTGTGTCAGGTCCTGTAACTACGATGCCATCCACATTGTGGAGGGCTTATTCATTCAACTTTAAGCGGTCATGGGAACGCTTAAGCCCCCCTGACCGCCGAAAGAAACTAATACTTGAAGCGGCCGACAATCTCGTTTAGCTCCACGGCCATCTGTTTCAGCTCTCCAACATTCTCGGCAATCCCATTGCTGTTCTTGGCGATCTCACTTGCGGAGGCATCCACCATGGCAAGATCCTTGGATGTCATCACCTTGACGGCATAGTCAACCCCCTTGATGGCACCATTGGGCCCCTGCACCGTATGGGAGCGCTGATCATGGCCCCCCCCCTTCCGTGGAGTTGTAAGCCTTGGTGATGGTGGGGTTCAGCTTTATCTGGATGTGGACAGTGAAAAGCCGCCTCAGCCTTGAAAAAGTGCAGGCCCTTGCCGTCGGGTTGACCCGTTGGTTAGCGCTATTTGTGCCATGCAAGATATTGATAACACGCCTCTGTAATCAGATCGAGTACTCTTTTTTACGGGTGATTGCTTAAATTTGTTTGATTCTCAACAAGCTTGATTTCCAAATGACACCCAACTGCTTTGGCATACTTACGAAGGGTAGATATTGAAGGGGAGTGCTTTTTGTTTCCACCTCCTGCTTCTAATCTGGCTACCGCTGGAGTTTTGGTTCCCATACGCCCAGCCACTTCAGCCTGGGTCAATCCTGCATTCATTCTGCCCTTGAGCAATTGATCAAAGAGAGAGAATTCTTCTTCTAATGATTGATACTCTTTCTGAACATCCGGGTTGTTTAATAGTTTTTTTGTAAATTCTTTATGCGTCAACATTTGCTTTCACCTTATTCATACGTGAGATGGCTATTTTAAGTTCTTTGGAGGGGATCTTTTTAGTTTTTTTAATGAAAGAATACAGCATTACAATCTTTTTATTCACCAAGGTACAGTAAAAAATTCTTCCAATTCCTTCTTTAGATTTCATCCTCAATGCAAACAAGCCGTTTTTTAAAGGTTTTGTATGAGGCATTCCAAGATTCGGACCATAGATAAGCATTCTTGCAGTGAGGTGAATATATCTTGCCTGAATTCCAGCAGGCAAAGTACTGATTTCCTCTTGGAGAGCTTCATTATAATATAGAATTTCCCATTTCATAAATCCATATTAACGTATTTGTTAATAATAGCAAGAAGAAATTGTTGAAAGCCCTCAAATGCAAGTAACGTCATTTAAAAATGCAAAAAGATTACAACAAGCTATAACCAACCTGCCAATTACCGTTACTGTGAGCTACTTCAATCTAAGCGCTAATGGATGTGGTCAGCGGCAACTACCGCCGATTTACGACAAAATTAATTGAAGCATTATAGTTTAAAGTTACAGCATATTGTACCTGTATCAGGTGGAAGTGGTCAGTACAAGAAAAAAATATTGAACCTCTGTGATAGCAAAATTCAGGAACCAGTATTAATGCATCTGTTTTAAATTTTAATTACATGGTGGGCATACCGAGATAATCATTCATCAGGGTTTCTGCCTGCTGTTCTGTAATGTTCAAGTTCTGGGCCAATTCTGCTACTGAAGGAGGGGGCGGACTTCCGAAAATAGCTTCCAGTTCGGCGGCTGTGATGGTAACGCCTAATCCGGATAGATAATCAACTCCGGCGTCAAAATCCAATTCAGGTGCTGCCATGTCGTTGCCGTCATCAATTGGCATATCCGTCACACTTTCGGTATCGCCTAATGATTCCGAACTGATATCTTCCCCACTGAACTGCATGAGGGAATAAAGCTCCTTGATCGTGGGCAACCGCCAGTCTGCGTAACCGCCGGTTGTGCAGACAGATGCATTGGCAAGGGCTTCTTCATAGCTGTACTTGTCATCAGCAAGGATATCACCATCATTGTTTGTATCTGGAGATTTCTGCCACATCAGGCCGGTATTGTTATCGCTGACGGTGCCATCCCCGTTGTTGGTATAATTTGCCTGGGTGCCATTATATTGTGCATCCTGGCCATAGAAATCTTCCCCTTCTTCCGGAGTACTGATTTCGCTGGCATTGTCCCAGTAAGTGCTCTGATTGGTGTCCACCACCACATAGGTCGGGTTGGTGACCGTCTCATCATACCGGACCGGACGAACATAATTGTATACGTAAACTGCATCGCCCTGGGGTCCATGACCTTCTGAATAATCTGTCCCGTCATTATATTTTGGATCACTGCGCTGGCAGCCGGCACCATGGACGTCCACCCAGCCATCTCCCATGTTGCCAAGTGCCCGGCCAAATGCCACATAGGCACCCCATCCCCCATTTCCGTTTGAAGATTTATGGGTTGAGCTGGACCAGAAAAAACCCCAATCCTCATCCCCATTGTAATTTGTAAAAGAGGTGATGTTAAAAAAATCAGTATCAATGGCCGCGCCTGCCGTGGAAGGCATGGTGTTAAAGGTTGCATCCGGCATGCGGGTATAGTCAACAATGCTTTGAAGCTCTTTGGCATTGGGCAGCCGCCAGTCTGCGTGGCCTGCATAGTCCAGCGTTTCACAATATGCCAGCGCATCCTGCCATTCCATGCCATACTCACTGTCATCTTGCATCCACATCAGGCCCGTTGCCAGGTCAGTGATGGTACCGTCCCCATTATTCCAGAAATTATTTACGCCGTAATTCTCAGATGTGTTGTCACGAACATACATGACGAAAAAGGTTTTGTCTGATCCAGCAAATTCCAGGCCGTATCCTTTAATTCGTCCATCGGCAAAATTGACACCAAACAAGTTACCCGCATCGGTACCTGTTTCGTCCATGTTATAGTAGGCGGTGGACGCATACTGAGAATCAATCAGCCGCTCACCCGCATCCGTATCTCCGTAGGCAAAACCAAAAACATCCGAATCGATAAACGGTATATAGGCCAATCCATCATCATCACCATAACTGCTATTAAAGATGACCCAAATTCCCAACAGGGTCATCATCATTATTTTACGATTCTTAATTGTTTATGTTTAAAAACTCTATTTATCCACACATTTTCATCACACAGCCCTCTTAATGATTTCCTATGATGTCACTATGAAATTGGTTTTTTTGTTAGGATCAAAAACATCATAAAACAGGTTAAAGGAGGCAAGTCATGGTTGGAAGCATTGGCAGCGCAAGCAATCTTATCAGTATGATTTCATCAAGTTACCAGCAGAGCCAAACAAGTTCAGCCGGGTCACAGGGAGTTGGTGCACCCCCGCCGCCTCCGCCACCTGGCAATTCAAGCGATTCGTCAGCAGATCCCCTGGGCGTTTTTTCCACGGTGGATTCAGATTCAGATAGTTCCATATCCGAATCTGAATATAATACCCAGACAGAGGGTATACTGGAGGTAACCGGCAATCAATTGACCAGCAGTTTTGTCGATTTTGATACAGACGGAGATGGGCAGCTAAACGGCTCTGAACTGCGATCAGTTCTGGATGAAGCCGGTTTTGCTCCTCCCCCACCTCCCCAGCAGGTAATTGCATCCTATGAAACGCAGAGTGGAGAAGATTCCTATCAGATCGATGATGAAGATATGATGGCACAGCTTTTAGAATATCTGGCAACGCGGTCAGGCGATTTTGATATAACCGCTTAAAAAATATCCCTGCAAATCTAACCGGATCACCGGTAACCTAAGGATCCGGTTAGACTACTATCTGGAGGATATACTACAAAACGATCTTGTACCCGAATCCATAGGCCGATTGTATGATTTTTTTACCGGGAAGGTGGGAAGCGATTTTCTTTCTTAAATTTTTGATGTGAAAATCTATGGTACGTTCATACCCGTCAAAACAATATCCCTGGACCTTTTCAATTAATTGTGCCCGGGTAAAAACCCGGTTGGGACTTTTTATTAAAACAGAAAATATTTCAAATTCACTGGGTGTCAGATTTAATTCATTTCCCTCCACCATTGCGATGCGGGATGTTCTGTTTAATTGGATGGGGCCGGCAGAAAACACCTCATCCGCCGAGGCTTTTTTAAGGGTTCTGCGCAGCACGGCATTCACCCTGGCAACCACTTCTCTCGGGCTGAAGGGCTTACAGATATAATCATCCGCACCCAGCTCAAACCCGATAATCCGGTCAACTTCCTCCACCCTTGCCGTGATCATTATAATGGGAACCTCTGAAAATTTTCTGATTTTCCTGCAGATTGTTTTTCCATCCACAAGGGGAATCATGATATCCAGAAGGATCATGGCGGGGGTTTCTTTTTTGACAAAGGTAAGTACCGTATCTCCACGGTCCAGCAAAGAGACCCGATACCCCTCACGGACAAGGTAATCCCTCAGGATCTGGGCAATATCCGGTTCATCTTCGACAATCAGTAAATGTTCATTGGACATGATTCATCCTTAATTAATTTTTATGCAAAGGCAGTTCAATGTTTATTTTTAAGCCGCCCAGGGGGGAGGAGAAAGCTTCAATGGTTCCCCGATGATTGGTGATAATCTGTTTTGCAATGCTCAGTCCAAGGCCACTGCCTCCCAGGGCCCGGTTCCTGGACTGTTCCACCCGGTAAAGACGATCAAAAATAGTTTCGAAGCAATTGTCCGGTACCCCAGGTGCTGAATCTTCAAAATAAAGATTCAACACTTTTCTTTTTATGGCATGGGAAATTTTTAAAGTGCCGGGTGAATCCGTATACCGAAGTGAATTCTCAACCAAATTACTGAAAACACGGGTTAAAAGTATTGTATCCCCATTAATGTCCAGCCGGTCTTCTTTTTCCCAGTCGGTTTGAATGGTTATTTTCTGCTGCTCAAGGCGGATAAGAAATGTATCAAGGCATTGGTTGATGAGTTCAAAAATATTGACAGGTTCCCGGTTAACAGACATATTTTTCGAGTCGGCCAATGAGATCAGATGCAAATCATTGACCAGTTTTCCCAATCCCAGAATATCGGTATGCAAAGAATCCAACATGGTCGGTGTCATCACGCGGATCCCATCCTGCAGGGCTTCAATCTTGCTTCTGATGACTGCAACCGGGGTTCGCAATTCGTGGGAAATATCTGAAATCCAGTTTTTTCTTAATGTTTCATACTGCTGAAGGGTTTGTGCCATGATATTAAAATCCTTGGCAAGCCCACCCAGCTCATCTGTTGAGCGAACCATTATTTTTGTATTGAAATCAAAATTGGCCATGGATTTTGTCCCCCTGACAAGCTCCCGGATGGGAGCCAGGAGATGTCGTGACATGATATAGGAGATGAAAATGGCCAGGATAAAGATGGCGGCGCCCAGGGTATAAAAGGAATTGGTTTGCCGTTTAAGAAACTCGAGCTCAAGGGGATTGATCCTTTTATCCAGGTTTTTAAGTCCCAGCCACCCAATGGTTTTAGAAACGGCCTGGTTGGAAATAACAATGGGCTGAAATGTGATTTTATCCCGGGGATGATAATCATTCCCGGCCAGATATTGCTTGTCCGCATCAAAGAGGCACAGGCGGCGGTGAAGTGTATTCGGATCCATGGGGTTTGGATGTCCTGGAGATGGCGGGCCCGGTAATGGATTGGGCCTTTGTTTTTTTCTTTGGGGGTGAGCAAAGCGAGGGGGGGGAATAAAATCCGTATCCGGGTAGTTAGGGCGTGATTGAAATAAAAGATCTCTCCAGGCAGTGTGATTTTCAAGGAGGTCATCCCACCCATTATGATGCTGATAACTTTGTTTGAGCAATTCCTTCTTTTTTGCCAGGTTATCAAATTCTGTATTGTTGACAAAATGAATGAAGTTTTTTCGGATGGTGATCGTTTATTGATGCCATATTATGGAACAAAAATAAAACAGGTTCAAGCTTTCCCGGGCAATCCTCTATTTTTCCACATATTTTGATCTCTAAAAAAAAATTTGAGGTGTTCGGCCACTTTTATTCCATCGACCTTGCCCCGGGAGAACAGATTGACTGTCGAAGTGTTCTTGAAATTGTGGCAACCCAGGACAAACCTGCGGATACCAACTTGCTGCTGGAAAGGGCGGCGGATGCGATTTTTATCATGATGAATCCCGGGTCACCCATTCCCCTGGAGGAGGTGAACAACCGTTTTTCCGATAAACAGGTAGGCAATATTGACGCTTCCCTGGTGAAAACCCGGCCGGATACCACCCAGTACCTTACACCTGAACCGAAAACCTTTGTCCCCATTGTTTGTGCCTGGGGGGTCAGCCCTGCCTTAGATCCGCTGATTGAGAGGTGTCTTGCCAAACTGACCGGTATCCCGGGGCGTATGGGGCTTTTGAAGCCAGAGACAGAGGACCGGTATTTTCATCCGTTGCCCACCCTGCAAAAAGCAAAAATTCAATGGGTGGACAATATGGTTCGCCTGATCAATTTATAGGCAGGTTTCCCCTCGTGTCATTATACAATGAGACCATAGGACTGGATGGTGGAGATCCATTTTTCTATCATCGGATATTTTAATTGCGGAAACTTTTGTTTTGTTTTAAATCCATTCCAATGGAAAAAAAACAAACAGAAAAGGGAACATTCAAAATGCAGATGGTGGTGTGTGCCCTTGTCACCGCCTCCTTTACCAATATTTATATTACCCAGCCTATTCTACCCGTGCTCCAGGCGGAGTTCGGCGTGACCCCGGTTACGGTGTCGTTGACCGTCTCAGCCGTTATCCTGGGAATTGTGATTTCCAATTTGTTTTTTGGATATTTATCGGACAAGGCCCCTATTCACCCTATCTTGTTGATAGGGGGTATCTGCGTGGCCGCTGCCGGAATGGTCTGTGCGGTGACCCATGATTTCAGGGTGCTGGTGGGGGCAAGGTTTGTCCAGGGCCTGTTTATTCCAGTCCTGACCACCAGTCTTGCGGCCTGGCTGTCCAAAACACTTCCCAAAAAACGATTGTCCGTGGTCATGGGATAGATAGGAAGACGCTTTTTGTTAATAGAAGTATGAAATAGATTCCAAAAGCTGAAATATGTATCCAGTCAGGATCGGGCACAACATGTTGTGCCCGATCCTGACTGAATCAGAATATTCTTGAAATAAAATATAAAATATAGGCATTAAAGTGAGGTGATGGAAATAATCTGGATGTTAGCGTGGCCATCATTTCCATTCCTATTATTCTGCCCCTTCTTCTCTTGTCCCTGAAGTTTAAAACAGAACTTTTCATTGACCAGCGAGCAATCTTTATCAAACTGATCCTTCTGGTGTTGCTTCCCCTTTTAGCAGGTCTTTTCCTTAAGAAAACCCTGGTCACCATCACACCCGCCATCAAAAAACGATTGGGGATCATTAACCAGCTCATTATCATCTGTGTGGTGTATATGTCCCTGTCAGGGGCCCGGCAGATTTTGATTGCAAAAAGCGCCACCGTTTGAGAAATTCTCCCTCTGGTGGTGGTATTCCACTTGATACTCCTTGGCATAAGTTTCGGGCTGTCCCGTTTCTTTGATATCTGCAAGGGAAGACGGGAAGCGGTTCTTTTCATGGGGTCCCAGAAAACCCTTGCCCTGGCGGTCATGATCCAGATCACCTGCTTCCCGGAATATGGCACCGCCCTTCTGGTCTGTGTAATACACCACATTCTCCATCTCATGATCGACGGATATCTTGCGACCCGAATCGGAGAAAAAAACTGATTCAGACATCCTACTGGCCAACAACCAAAACTGGATGGAAAATTTTAAATTAGGGGTTCAGGGGCAGGCAAATGGTAAATGTGCTCCCCTTTCCCGGAATAGATGACACCTCAAGGGTTCCGTTGTGTCCTTTCTGGATGATAAAAAAGGACACGGACAAGCCGAGACCGGTTCCGGAACAGCTGCCTTTGGTGGTATAGAACGGTTCAAATATCTTTTTCTGGGTTTTGGCATCCATGCCAGGTCCGTTGTCCGTAATCTCCATGCAGACCATCTGTTGCCTTTGCCGAGTACGGATAACAAAACAGGGAGATTTTTCCATGCTCTCATGCATGGCTTCGCTCCCGTTTTTAAGGATATTGAAAAAAACCTGCTGAATTTTGGATTCCTCACAGGGTACGTCTGGCAGGTCGGGATCGTACTCCCGCTCAATGCAAATCTGTCTGAAGTCATAATTCTTTTTCAAATCATAGTCATGGGATGCCAGGGCAATGGTTTTATCCATGAGAACGGAAAGATTGCAGGGAATAGGCTTGGACTCACTTTTCCGGCTGAAAGAGAGCATATTGTCGATGATGGTATTGATTCGGATGCCCGCTTCCCAAAATGATTCCAGCATATTGCCAATTTTTCTTTTATTCAGATAGGTTTCCATGCGATCAAGGGAGAGGTCACACTCCTTTGCAACCTTGAGATTGGCAGGTATCCGCTCAAACAATCTGTTTTTAAGCAATTGTGAATTCTGGATAATAGCGCTCAAGGGATTTTTGATCTCATGGGCCATGCCGGCGGCAAGCCCTCCCAGGGACATCATCTTTTCGTTTTGGATCATCAATACCTGGGTTTTCTTCCATTCGGTGATATCCCTTAAATTCGCGACAATCCCCATATTCTCCCCCTGGGTATTCTTATAGGAGGCACTGCTGACGCTCACATCTAAAATCTCTCCGTTCCGGGTATGACGCTGGGTATGAAAATCGGAGAAAAAGCCCTGGGCATAGGTTATTTCAATGGCATCCTTTGTTTTCTTCCGTTCAGTTTCCACCACAAACCCAGGCCGTTTTCCCAGAAGATCTTCCCAGGTCCAACCAAACACCCTTGTAAAGGCCGGGTTGATATAGACACAATGTCCTTTTAAGTCATAGACAATAATGGGATCGGGAACCGCCTTCATAACCGACCGATAATCCTCTTCCTGCTTACGAAGGACCTGGTTGATTCTTAACAGCTCCTGGGTTCTTATTTCCACCTGGTCTTCAAGATTTTCCTGGAGGGATTTTACCTCCAGATGAAAGTTTATCCTTGCCAATAACTCCTCGGAAGCGATGGGTTTTGTAACATAATCCACCGCACCTGCCTTAAATCCCCTGAGCTTGTCTGTTGTCTCTGCCAGGGCACTTATAAAAATTATGGGAATGGTTTGAAACCCAATTTTATTTTTTAATTTTCGACAGGTTTCAAACCCATCCATCTCCGGCATGAGAATGTCCAGGAGCACCAGGTCGGGTAAATGGGTCTGCACAATTTCAAGTGCCTGGGCACCGCTTTGGGCCACACTGATCAAAAACCCTTTGTCCCGGAGAATTTTCCCGATGACCTGAATATTTTTCACAACATCATCCACCACCAGAATCCGGGTATTCCCGTTTTGATTCACTGTCATGAAACATCCCCTTTTTTTGAAACTGGCCTGGTGACCAGGTTGTCGAAATCAGACAATGCCCGTTTAATCTGATCCATATCAAATGCTATAGCAAGTTCATACAGATTCTGGGCATAGGCAACCAGGGGGTCACACTGATGGGTCTGCCCCAGAAGTTTGAGCGCCTGGGCAAAGGATTCTATCTCATCAATGGCCATCCCCGAGAAAAGTTTCTGACAATGGGCCGCCTGTCTTTTCAGTTTTCTGGCCATGCCGGGAAATTGCAAAAGGATGTCATAAGAAAGCCTGGCAACTATCTCCTGTGCTATCGGTGTGATACCCGCCCTGTTTTTTTTCATCTCATGGGGGATGAACTTCATGATGTCCAATACCAGATCCGTTTTTGATACTGGTTTTCTCAAATAGCTGTTACAGATATCCCGTATTTTTTCTTCATCCTCTTTCATGGCAGATGCCGTGATGGCAATGATGGGGATATGTTGGATTTTCTCATCTTCCCGAAGCCGCACGGACGCTGTATATCCTTCCATAACTGGCATTTTCATATCCAGCAGAATCAGATCCGGCATCCATTGGGTGGCTTTTTCCAGCATCTGCTTTCCGTTTTCAGCTTCCATGAATTCAAATTCATATTTGCCCAGATATACCTTGATCAACTCACGGTTATAGGCAATATCATCGGTCACAAGAATCCGGCTTTGGGAAAACCGCACCGATGAGATATCCAACAGCTGCCCTTGTCTTGAACCCTCCCCGTTTACCGCAGCCACTTCCACTTCCCTGAAATGCAGCTTAAAGCAGCTTCCCTTACCCAAGGAGCTTTCCACACTGATGTCGCCCTTCATCATCCGGGTCAGTCGTTGGGTGATGGTCAGGCCCAAACCGGTTCCACCGAATTCACTTGTTCTGACCGCCTTTAATTGTTCAAAGGAATCAAAAATTTTTTCCATTCCCTGGGGCGACATCCCCATGCCCGTATCTTTCACCGATATTATCAGATCCAGCAGGCTTTGGTTTTGGACATCCTGGAAAGCATAGGCCACCGAAACCCGAATTTCCCCTTTTTCCGTAAACTTGACAGCATTCCCCAATAGATTCACCAGGATTTGCCGTAACCGGGTTTCATCCAAAAGCAGTGCCCCTGGTATATCCTCTGGAATTTCAATGACCAGCGCCAGGCCTTTTTCATCGGCTTTCAGTTTGAACAAGGACTCCATTTCCGTACAAAGCCCACCGATATCCACGGGGGTATACTCGAGGGCTAATTTACCGGCTTCCACCTTGGACAGATCCAGGATATCATTGATCAGACTTAGCAGCGACGTTCCTGAAGAATAGATGGATTCAAGATAATGGGACAAGGCAGGATCATGGATTTTATCACTTAAAATTTCTGTAAATCCAAGCACCGCATTCATGGGGGTCCGAATTTCGTGGGACATGTTTGCCAAAAATTCAGATTTGGCCTGGTTGGCTATTTCCGCCTTTTCCTTGGCGGTCCTGAGTTCTTTATTGACTGTTTTCAATTCTAAGGTTCGTTCTTCAACCCGCTGTTCCAGATGGTCCCTGGCAGCCTCAAGTGCTGTCACCAACCCCTCTTTTTCCTCCATGGATTTTTTCACGGACCGAACCATATTGTTCAAAACATTGCCAAGCGTTTTGGTTTCAAGGGTTCCGGTTTCAGGTACTTTAGCGGTTTTCACCCCCTGTTTTTCGATTCCAGTAACCGCTGTCATCAGTTTCTCCAAAGGCTTGGTCAGGCTTCTTGAAAGCAATGTGGACAACAAAACCGCAAACAATAAAAATACAATGGAGAGATAGAGAATCTTTTCCCCCAGGGTTTTTGATACGATTTGAATCTCATCCACATACAGAGAACTGCATATATACCAATCCAGAGGTTCAAAATAATGGATGTAGGCGCGTTTCAAATAGGTGTATTCTCCCCGATGGTCAGGGGGTTTGTCCCAGATATATTCATACACTTTATCCGGGGTCCTGGCAGCGGCCATGAGATCGTCCATGATATTATTTCCCGTGGCAGGATTAATCAATTTCCTGCCCCCACCGTTGCTGAAGACCGGGTGGACCAAAAATTTTTTTTCCCCAGGGCACAATTAAATTTCGGATCATCCAGAACCGTGTTGTTCAACGCCGGAAGGGTGGGATGCATGATCATTTTCGGGATGGGTCTTCCCATGTCATTTATCCATAGATATCCCACCCCCTGATCATACCGCATGTTTTCTATCATCTTTTTGGCCTGGGTTTTTGCTTGTTGGGTGGAAAGGGTGTGGGTGAGGGTCTTTTGGTATAATTGGTCAATAACGGAAATACAAATGGAAACAATATTTTCCCGTTCATTTTTTCTGATTTCAAGGGCGGTCTTTTTATGGAAAATAAGGCTATTATATTCATTTTCCACATTCAGAACAATGGCGTTCAGAAGGTTTCTGGCATTTTCATCCTGGAGGGCGGACAGGGTAGTAATGGTTTCTTTCTGGACAAAATAGGCAATACCCACCACCGTGAGGAGGATAATAAAAACAACGGTCAGCGATATCCTTGAATGCAACGAGTTGAGCATTAGCCCTTCTCCAAGTAGATCTTGTATCGTTATCGGATCTAACTCCCCAGGGAATAAGAATCGTCTTCGCCCATTAAAATCTTAAGTATTTTGTAAGAAACCCTTTAGACTTACGATTTCTCCCTAATCGTAACTATACCGTTCCAGGCGTTGCGGTGTCAATGAAAAACCCATGGTCTTTTCCCCTGGGAGGGGACCCAAACCATGGGTTTCGTTTTTCTAGTTTTAGGGCAAAGGGGTGTCACTATAGGCGATACCCGCCTCATCCGATCCATAATAGATAGGAAGACGCTTTTTGTTAATAGAAGTATGAAATAGATTGCAAAAGCTGAAATAAAATATAGGCATTAAAGTGAGGTGATGGAAATAATCTGGATATTTACATGAAAAGATCGAAAACTATCAAATTCTTGCTGATTTTGAGCATAGCTCACCAGTAACTCCGCAAGTCACACAAGTCAATTTTTAAAATACATCCTATAGGTAAGGCCTCAACTCCAATAGTCAAAGATTGGAATCTGGGAGTCTGAATCATCGTAAATCAATTCAGGGATATAAACCTGATCAGGATGTGGTGGATCATGGTTGCAATCCCAAAGCTCCAGATGTTGCAAAATCATTTCTATGATTTCGATCTCTTCAATAAAGCTGATGATTTTCATAGATCCCTGACATTTTGGACAAATCAAAGGGTCAACTTCATACACTTTCTGGCACGAAGTGAAGCT